>ERZ779621.140-NODE-140-length-47615-cov-18.238751_pt1 | contig 47615 bp, 41 predicted proteins | sample MGYA00514215_ERZ779621 | MGnify/ENA primary metagenome ERZ779621 (study PRJEB29562, sample SAMEA4376715) | mouse gut metagenome | isolation source: Cecum | study: EMG produced TPA metagenomics assembly of the A DSS colitis mouse model was used to assess the...
TGTGACAAAAAGAATCCCGTATTTATGCGGGTTCTGGCGTTTTGCAAACGCCTAAGTGTTATTTATCTGCAAGGAGGATTTTCGACGGCACAGCGGCGTATGAGGCTAGAAAATTCAACGAAGCAAATAGACAAGTGAATTTGGCTGATTATCAACAGGATAATAACGCGAGGTTGAACAGATATGAAAAATATTCATAGCATTGAATTTTATACTGGAAGTAAGGAAGAATTGCTTCCCGATTTTGTAAAAGATTTTCCCTATATCGCTTCGAAGGCAGAGCTTGACAAGTATATAGGGCGTTATGTGCCGTGGCACTGGCACAAAACAGTGGAACTATTTTACATGGAAAGCTGCAGCATTGAATATAATACGCCGGGAGGAAAACTATTGTTTCCTGCCGGAAGTGGCGGCATGGTAAATTCCAATGTACTCCATATGACAAAAGCAATATCACAGAGCGAACAGAATATACAGCTGCTTCATATTTTTGATGTTTCTCTGCTTGCCGGGGAACAGGGAAGCAGGATTGAACAAAAATATATTGCACCTGTTATAACGGCCCCGCAGATTGAGGTAATCCCACTTTTTCCGGGCAATGCAGCAGAAGAAAGGATTTTGAATCTTATTGCCACATCATTTTGTTTGTCCAGTGATGAATTTGGGTATGAAATAAAACTGCGGGAAGCCCTAACGGAGATATGGTTAATGCTTTTTGAACTATCCCGCCCTATGCGTGAAAAGAAAGACCAACAATGCAAAAGCAACGATAAGATAAAGCTGATGATGATATACATTCATGAGCATTACGGGGAGAAAATCTCTATCCCAGAGCTGGCGGCCGCAGCATACCTAAATGAAAGAGAGTGTTATAGAGTATTCCGAGATTGTCTGCACATGACACCCGTAGAGTATATGAAAGCTTACCGTCTGCAAGCCGCCTGTCAGATGTTAGCAAAGGGGCAGGAACCTGTTACAGTGATCAGCCATGACTGCGGTTTAGGGAGCAGCAGTTATTTTGGAAAAGTTTTTCGAGAATATGCACATTGTTCGCCAACTGAATATCGGAGGAAATGGCAGAATTGATATGGTTTCCCTGTCGATATAATCTCCCGCTAAAATCAAATTATCTGATTCTGAAAAGCGGATTTTTTCGAGCATGGAGCGGAACTCCTTGTAATATCCGTGGATGCCGCTGATGACGTATGTGCTCAATATACAGTTTTTTCCATACATGCCTTTAAAATGGCACTGACAGAATCCCATAATTCTCGTCGTTCATCATTTTCCAGCCCTGCCTTAAAATTTTCATATTGTTTACCATTTTCACAGTAATCCTTTAATATCATGTTTCTTTGCTTAGGCAGCTTTAAATTACCATCGTCTAATGACACATACAAGTAATCTAATTCTTGTATCGCCCTGACTTTTTCTTCATTTAAATGTGCACTTGCTAAATTTCTTTTAAATTCTTCAAAGGAATAAGCATATTTTTTACGGTCCGGTAAATTTCCGCCTGTCAACTCGACAATCTTATTGTAGAAATCTATCAAGGACTTTGCACCACTCCTAACAGCTTGTTGTATCCTCCATTCCTGCTCATTACGAAAGCTGTCATTTGTAGTTTTTAATTCAACAAGAACCATTTTTGTATCTTCAATGTATACTAAATAATCCACCTTTGCATTTCGATTATTGTCCTCATATATTTGAATAGGATATTCTTTCAACAATAATGTTACCTTTTTCTCAGTATTATAATGAAGTTGCAACAAATCCCCAATAAAATCCGATATCAGCATATCCAAAATAACCTCTGCTTTTATACCGGGGGTGCAATAATCGCTGACAGTCCACTCTTTTACCATGTTATAAAAATCAGTATGTTTTTTATATCCTTCTCCCATGTTTTCCATTCGATGATACGCCAAACATCTACATTTCCTTCCAAAATCCCTTTTTGGCTGAACCTACTCTGACAATGTGACCTCTATCTTTCAATACCTTTATCTCCTGTGCCACAGTTTTTCGACTAATACTCATTGTTTCTGCTATTTCCAAATATGTGACTACTGGATTATTTCTCAAAATTTCTAAAATATCTTTTTCCCTTTCTGTCAATTTTTCAGTCACCTTTTCAGTCACCTTTTCAGTCACCTTTTCACCTTGAAGTGCCCGAAGTCTTACCATGATATCCTCGCCATGGACAATATACTCCGGTTCTTCTGTACCTAAATTTTTGCAGGCATCACAAATTTTCTGAATACCACGGCCCCAGCTTTCAATATACCCCGCTCTATAAAATACTCTTGCAATATCCGGATTATACGGCTTTGACGTATGAGAACCCAAAAGCGTTTCTACCGTCCATCCAAACGGAAGCATACTGCAATTGCTAACGAACATAGCATCATCTTCTATGCGAATTTGAATCGGTACATTATCTGCCCAATTACAATGAATAAGCGCATTAAAAACAGCTTCTCTCATTGCATCCCGTGCATATGGATAGGTTTCTACTCTTGTTTCTTTAAAATAGGAAACAGTCGCTTTTAAATATTTGAGATAAATCAAATCAATGATTCTGTCCGCCATAATCAACAAAGAACCATGTACTTCATCCTGATATAACAATTCACTGCCTTCAAACCTTCCAATTTTAACATAGCAGCCACTGATCACTTTCTCAGGCATCCTATAAAAGCACATTGCTCCGGCTCGCTTAAGTCTGCCATTTTCCATTAAATCCAGTTTCTCTAACAATTCCGCATTAGAAATATCTAAATCCTCTTTCGTCATACGGCCGCTGCGAAGTGCTTCCCGCCTAAAAATATCAAAACTTTCTTTATCTAAATCTTCTACTGTTATATTTGATATCGTTGCCGCATCCCATTTCATACCGGTTTTTGCCATTATGAAATTTGTTAATACATTACCTCTCAATTGTTGTTTCGTACTTCCACACCGATAGTGGTACTCGCCATCATAAGATACCGGAAATGTCCATGGACTTACAACAATTTCCAAGTATTCCAATCCATTTTCCTTCAAAAGATTTACATCCGCCACAATGCCAAGTTTATTTTGTATTTTATTCGGAATATCTTCCAGCAGTTTTTTACTATTCTTTATTCCAACAACAGTTCCATCATCTCTTGTCCCAATATATATTTTTCCGCCCTGTGCATTTGCAAATCCACATATCCATTTTAAATATTCATCACGCCAGGATTGCTTCCATTCTATATTCTGGTCTTCCATCATAATATAATCACTCCGCTCTGCCAGCCCAACGGCCCCGCTAAAATACCACCACAAGAAGCATCTTAAACTGTTCCTCACCAAATACAGCGTGCGGATGTCCCGCCGGCATTACAATCGATTCCCCTTCGTGGAGCAGATATTCTATTCCGTCAATGGTGATTCTGCCCGTACCGTCCAGACAAGTCACGAAAGCATCTCCTTTAGACTCATGAGTGCTGATTTCTTCGTTTTTATCGAAAGAAAACAGGGTAACACTCAAATGCCCGCTCTGCGCCAATGTCTTGCTGACTACCTGTCCCGCCTGATATGCAACCTGCTCTTTTAAGACCATAACCTCCGCCTTATTGATATTTTTCATACCGCTCATGATGTAAGCCTCCTTTTAAAATATATCTGCTCCGTCAACGCCAAATTTCCAACATCACATACAAAATATAGTAATTTTATTATACGCCACAAAATATCATCCATACAAGGTAAAAATGCGTCCGATACCCTCAAGGACATCGAACGCATTTTAGTCATTATAAAATCTTATTCAGTATGGAATTTCCAATCAATTCCCACTATTTCTCATTGATGGAGAATACAACAGGAGCGGGATTTTCTCCCTGGTGTGGTCTGTTTCGGTGTAGGTAGGGTCATTGCCAATATCAATGCCAGTCCTCAATTATGTTTTTTACCCAGCTGTACAATTTCTCACTGCTCTCATTTGCTATCCGGACCACTTCCTCATGGGTATTCTTCACTTTAGCAATGCCAGTTATAGAGCACAAACCACATCCCTGCCGCGCAAGTCCGGGTCCTAACAGGTTGACTGCACAGCCGGATATCGTCCGATCTGGTTTAAAGGTAATGGCCGCCACAGCATGGAGGGCCGCAATCACACCGCCTACAAGGGCGGCACTTACGATTCCTGCCAGAGGACTTCCCGTATAGTATCCTGTCATTGCCCCGATAAAAGCACCTACAGTCATCATTCCTTCTATACCGATATTCATTACTTCGGAGCGCTCGGAAATCACGCCGCCAAGCGCTCCGAATACAAACGGTGTAGAATACATCAAAGTTATTCCGATTAATAATGTGAACATATTAACAGCTTTTGTGTTCTTAAGAACAAAGCGTCTCGGTCCCTCTTCATCCACCGCAGATACATCGCCGACGGTATCACCCAGAATATACATTTCGTTATGGTGAGGATTGTGATGCTGTATTCAGGAATCCCGGATAAACATTCAAATTCCCCCAGAACCCTTCCCGCTCCAAATTCTTTAAAGGTATGAAATTTACCTTGAATCTGCATATCGATTCCCTTGGCCCTACCGCTCAAAATGATGAAAATGCTCCTGCATTTTTCTCCGCCTAAAAATTTTAAGGACATATGTCCTTTTTTAGGAATATTTCTTATATTTAGCCGTTTATACAAAAATTCATTTGCTATTTTTGTATAATTTTACTATCCGCAACAAAAAAAGCAGGCTCCAAAGAACCTGCTCTAAAACACAATCTCATCTATATAAAATCTTTCTATTATCCTAAATGCAATATCTAAAGCAACAATGCCACAAAATCATCCGGACTATAAACCTTCGTTTTTCTTCATCTGGAATCCGTAGCGAATACCATATAATAGATAGAGAATGAAATGCAATATATCCTTCTACTTTCCCTCGTGAGCAAAAATCCATGACCATTTTGGAAGAATTCTGAAATCAATCTTCTCAATCCGTAATATAATTTAATATAACATTTGTATCAATTAATGCAACCATACTTTTCTTCCATGTGCAAAAACGCCTGTCTCAAAGTCACTTTATTTTACCTCCCAATATCTGTAAATCCTCATCTTTTCATTCATCATCATATAAGAAATTTCGTTTATATGAACGCTATCTAATACTATCTACACAATGAAATTCTTATAAAAATCACGAAACCCCTCTAAACACCTTCCTAATCCCAACCGCAGCCAGCATAGAAACCCCGCAGGCAAACAAGACCACCATCCACTCCCGGCCCGCACTGACCTCAAACAAAACCCCATACAGTGCATTTCCAAGCGGCTGCGCGCATGTAGCCGCTGTAAAAACGAGGGCCATAACCTTACCGATCAAGTGGGCCGGCGTCACCGTCTGGAAGAAGGACATCACCTGCACGTTAAATACAGTGGCACATACCATAACGGTAAAGCAGCTTATGGTCAGAACCACATAATTGATCATCCCCGACTTCACGAAAAGCAGCGAAGCGCTGACGGGCAGCAGACACAGCGCACTGATGACAATCAGATTTCCCGACTTTTGAATGGATAAGCGTTTTGCGAAGATACCCGCACAGATGCCGCCGGCCAGTCCCCCTGCCGCCAATATGCCTTCCGCAAATCCGTACAGCCTGTTTGCCCAAGCACTCTCTAAGTCAATCACCTCCGTCACCAGATAGGGCAAAGCTACCATAATCATGGCAGATAAAAAGAGATTGATGCCGCAGGCGGCCAAAACGGCTTTTCCAATCACAGGCTTCTCCTCCCGGATATAATGAATGCTTTCCGTAAAGTCGTTCTTGACAGTCTGCCAGATATTCCCCTCAGAATCCTGTTTCTGAAAAGGAATGTGAATAAAAATCTCCATCACAGCCGAGAAAATAAAACAAACCACACAGACCCACAGCACAGGCGCAAGCCCATATGCACTGTACAAAATCCCTCCAAGCACAGGCCCCATCAGCGACGCAAAAGAACTGATGGTGTTGACAATAGAATTGGCCGCCATAATGTTTCCAACATCCACTAACGCCGGGATACTTGCCTGCACGGACGGCTGATAGGCTCCCGCAATCCCATATAAAAGCATCAACGTAACCGTCAGTAAGACCACCAGATTCATACTGCCCATGAGCAGGGAAAACAGTGCGATGACAGCCGCCGTAAAGAAGTCCAGCACTACCATAATATTTCTCTTATTTACCCTGTCCGCAATCATACCGCCCACAGGCGACAACAAGATAGAAGGAATAAAAGCGCAGGCCATAACCGTACCGTATAGCGCTGACGAACCGGTAACATTTAATAAATAAAGCGGCAGGGCAAACCTTACCGTGGCATTGCCAAACAGAGAAATAATCTGTCCCGCCACCACCAAAGTAAAATCTCTTGAAAATAGTTTTTGATTCATTCTGAAAGCCTCCTTATAATTTACATACCTTCCGACGGTATGTAAGAAGATAAAATTTTTCTGCCCATTTTACCGGGCAGAATATATGTCCGAGAGCATACCCTCGGGCTATTTGCTTTTCCAATAAACGGCTGTCAGTTCCTGCATCCGCAATAGCATCTCTTCATCCACAATATCCAATCCCAATCCTTTAAGTACCTGATCAAGCACCTTAAACTTATGATAGGTCACTTCCACAGAATCATCAAATACCATGGGATTCATCCAGAGATTTGCCATCAGCGAGATCAACTCCGCCAGCTGTCTTGGGTGTTCTGTCACAATGGAACCATCCTCCACTCCCTGCCGGATAATCGGCTCAATATACTCCGGCGCTGATACTTCTATGGTCTCATGTAACAGGCTGGAAAGGAGACGCGGGTTATTATAGAAGCTGGGCGCCACCGTAAAGATATCATCCTGCACAGAACGCTTCAGAGATTCCCTGAACATGGTTTTGAGTTTTTCTTTCCCATTCAAATCCGTGCGGTCCCTCACAACCTCAAGTATCTGATTGGACTCCGCCGTCATTTTGTCTGTGACGGCATAGAAAATCTCCTCTTTGGACTTAAAATGATGATAAATCGCACCTTTACTAAGTCCACCCAAATGATCAATAATATCCTGAATGGAGGTATGCTCATACCCCTTCTCCATAAACAGGCGGTAAGCCACGTCCAATATCAAATTGACAGTCTCTTCCGGATGCTTGTTTCTTGCCACTTTTTCCCCGCCTCTCCGCAACATACCGTCGGTATGTTTAAAACATTATCATACCATTAGTATGTTTGTCAAGTCATTCTACATAAAACCAATTCTCATACCGTCCTAACACATCGTCAATGGCTTCCTCCGCATAGCCCCAATAGGTTTCATAATCCCTCAAAAGCTCTTGCTGTTCTTCCTTAGAGCAGCTGCCGGCTTCCAGGTCATATAATTCCATAAGATAATCTATCCGGATGGTATCTTCTTTGGCCTGCCTTTCTCTTTCCACAGAAATGCTATATGCCAGCGCCAAGACCAGACAGACCAAAACACCGGCCGCCGCCCACAAAGCCTGCTGCACCTTCCATCCTTTGTGCAGATGTTCCACATAATCCTCATTGGACTCCGCATAGAACAGATAGAGCTTCAAATATCTGATCAGGTCAGGCTTCATACTTAAATCCAGTTCACGGCCCATTTCTCTGCTGATCTTTGCGTGTAGCTGTTTATAAAAGGTTCTCCCCTCTTTTCCCCAGAAACGATCCATGAAAAAGGCTGGGAGCCTCAAATGAGGCAGCTTTTTCAAACGAAACCGCCAAACATCCGTCTCCCATTTTCCATCAACCGGCACATTTTCGTCTTTATGAAAAGAGAGCAGAAATTTCTGAAAATATAAAATGGTCTTCCTGCGCCATCCAACCACACCGCATAAGGTCTTTACGAAGCGTGTACGGAAATTCGTATTTTCAAACAGCTTCTCATACACGTCCAGATGCAGAAAATATTCCCACGTATGCAGATTATTCCGCAGATAAGGATTTTTCGCAAGCAGAGGAAACTGTTTGAAAAATCTTTCCCGGTCCCCGTAGGCATCCACATCGCTATAATCAAAGGAAGATTCCTCCTGTTTGTACTCCGCCTGCTTAGTCTGTTTTCCTGCATCCTCGGCGTTCTTCTCCTGGGGGCTCTGTACCGGCGGCATACCTGCCGTCCATACGCCGCTCTTTGCCATCTGAAGCGCTGTCTTATATGCCTTTTGCAGCTGCTTAAACTCCTCCGGGTGTTCCTCCGGATGACAGAGCTTTGCCTGCCTTGCATAAGCCGACTTGATTTTTGCAATTTCCGATGTAGGCGGGATGCCAAGCAATTCCCATATATTCATCCATTTCCTCCTCAGCGGTCCGTGTCCTCATCCTCACCGCGGTCATCCTGAAAGAAGGATTCATCAAACCCGTGAAAGTCAAATTTGTTACGCTCCACAGCCTCCAAATATACGGCAAGCTGTACACAGGCCTCCCGTCTGGCACGGGAATTATGCTCATATGTCATAATCTTTCTAAATCTGGAAATCTGCTGTGCAATATATTCCCGCACCGCCGGGCTGCATTCCCGGTAAAGCCGCTGCGCTCTTTCCATCAGATAGCGGACATTTTCATCCTCCATGGAGCTGAGCGTCATCTGCCGAAGTTCCTTGAGTCTTGCTTCCAGCTCTCCCTCGCTTAAGCCCATCTTTTTATTCATGATCACCTTGTTCACAGCCTGGTCTCCGCTGACAATCCGGATATCCAGAATACCGTTGATATCATACAGAAATGTGACTTTCGCCCTGACAACGCCTGCGGGCTTCATGGGAATATCCGTCACTTCCATTGTCCCAAGCAGCAGATTCTCTCTGGCCATCATATTGTCTCCCTGGTAAATGGGAAACGTCATCTCTGTCTGGTTGTCTTCTACCGTCACATATTCCCTTGTACGGCTGCAGGGCAGAGTGTCATTACGCTCAATGATAGGAGAAAAACTGCCGTCATAAATCTCTGTTCCCAAAGAAAAGGGACAGATATCCGCCAGTATCATATCCTTCACATCCCCGGCACGCTCTTTGATCGCGGCCGCGATTCCCACCCCCGCCGCGATACTCTCATCGGGACTGTTGTCTAAGACCACCGGAATATCCAACAGCGTTTTCAAATATTGTTTCACCACAGGCATTTTGGAGGAACCGCCCACCAGAATCAATTTATCAATCTCTGCCGTACTCATGCCGCTGTCATTGATGACCTGCCTGATTGGCACGGACATCCGCATAAACAGCTCCGCTCCGATATGTATCAGATGCTGGTTGGTCATCCGCATGGTGTATTCTCTATCTTGAAGATATACCTTTCTTTCCACTTCATCCTGTTTACTGAGCTGCCACTTTAACGCCTCCGCTTCTTTTAAGACAATGCCCTGCTCTTCCTTGGTCAGGGCCGCCTGGGACAGTTGATTTTCCTTATAAAAATCCTCCGCTATGATCTTATTAAAATCCTTGCCGCCCAGATAATTATCTCCCGACACGGCCTGAATCTCCACCATGTTATCGAAGGCATCCACAAGCGATACGTCCAACGTGCCGCCGCCGAAATCAAAGATGATAAAGGTTTCTGCATCCTCCACACCCATATGATGTTTTAAGGCCACCGCAGAAGGCTCATTGATCAGTCTCTCCACCCTAATTCCCGCCAATCTGCCTGCATTTTTGGTGGCACACCGCTTATCATCGTTAAAATACGCCGGAACGCTTATGACGGCTTCCGTCACAGGTTCCCCCAGATAGGCTTCTGCATCCTCTCTGAGTCTGCGCAGTACAAAGGAGGATAAGTCTTCCGCCGTATAGTATTTTCCATTTGCAAAATACTGATAACTGGTTCCCATATTCCGCTTAAACTCAGCCATTGAGACAGACGGCGCCGTAATCAGGCGCTCCTTGGCCACCTTACCCACATAAATCTCCCCGTCCTCCCCGAAACTGACCACCGAGGGGGTTAGATATTCTCCAAATGTATTGGGAATCAATTCAATCTTCCCGTTCCGCCATATGCTGGCCAGACTGTTGGTGGTTCCCAGATCAATTCCTATCACTGCCATCTGCTAAGCGCTCCCTTCCATATCCGTCCTATTAGGTAATTGCGAAACGCATTCTTTCAAGAAAGCAGTTGTACAAAATAGACAAATCGCAAGTAGGGTGCTTTGCCGCCGCCGGTGTTTAGACGCCGTACTCTGGCGTCTTATGCACCGCTGCGAGCGGCAGTGCAGCGCAAGCGTGCCCTACGGTGATTGTCTATTTTGTACAACGGAAACTTTTGAAAACGCAGTTTCGCAATTACCTATCTATCCGCAAAATCAACCACAAGGCTTTCTAATTCACCAAATCCTGCCCTGCCAGAAAGCCGTACACTCCCGCTTTCTCTTCTAATTTTTCCAGCACTCCATCTATCCCTTCTGCCATCTCCCCCTCTATATACATTCTCTCGAGCTTCCCGAAATTCTTGCCGTTTATCACAATCTCACTGCTTTGCAGTAAATTTCCTGACGCATCAGTCATTTTTGCTTCCGCCAAAAATCCCTCATCCGAAAACTTTAGGGAAATGCTGCTCCCGTCTTTCGCCTGATGGACAAATTCCTGCCCCATGATTCCATAATAGTAATGTCCCTGCCTGTCCTTAGCCGGATACTCGTAACGATGCAGCTGTGCGTAAGGTTCATCATCGTTCCCCATATATTCCACAGCGGCCTGTAAGCGTCCATCGGTATCATACTGACATACACTGTAATACTGCACCCTGTCTTCATCATAAGTCAGCTGCCACAGCAGACGGTCTTCATCGTACTGCGCTGCATAAAAGGAAGGAAGCAGGACAAAATCATCTATATCGTAATCCCAATCATAAAGCAGCTGCATGGTATGAAACTTTTCACCCGTCTCAGTATTACAGAGATACAGATTAAACTGCTCCTCATCTGCTCTCCTGTCGTACTCATACCAATCGTCATCATTCACGCTCCATCCGCTGTCAAAGTATTGCAGCCGATTGATCAGATACGAATCCTTTAGCGCCCACTGCATTTTCCATACATCATTCGGTGTCTTTGAAGTGGATGTTGGAAGCTTAAAAGCACACAACAGATTACCATTCTCATCTTCCAGAAATTCTGTATGGGATTTACAGTACTGAGAAATGCCGCCGTCAATCTGATCGTCGAAATAGGAATATCTGACACCGGCACGCCCCAGGTCCGTATAACGGTAATAAGTATCTTCCGTTATCATTTCATCCCAATAAATTGCTTCATGTACCACCTTCCCCGTGCCGTCGTACTCATAGATATGTCTGCGGACCTGTTCCCATCCTTCCTCATTCTGTGTATGTTCCCGGTATACATTGCCCGCCATATCATATTCCCACCAGTTCAGAGTAAGAAGCCGGCCCGTCATATCGTAGACGGCTTCCGCCTGCAATCTATCCTCATTGTAATAGGAGTCCGTATACTGATAGAAATACAAGTCCCCATTTTCCGCATAAAGACTCTGGTCGTTAATTGTAATCTGCTCCGGGGGATTGATCAATATGCGCGGTGACGCCGGCAGTCCTCTCAACTCCGTTTCCTCACGTGGGTACTTTGAAACCGGCGGCTCCGGACTTGTCAGCCAGCGAATCCCAAAGAGCAAAAACGCCATGAAGGAAACGGTTACCATCAAAATCACCCAGGCTTTCTTGCGCGAATCATATCTATCTTCGGGAATCCACCCCACTTTCCTCACCCCTATTCACTCCCTCTACTGAATCCATCTGCGCAGTGCATCTTCCAGTTTCTCCACATCCACCGGTTTGGATATGTGATCGTCCATTCCTGCTTCCCGGGCCTTCATGATGTCATCTGAAAAAGCATCCGCTGTCATCGCCACAATCGGCATGTGCGAAAGATCTTCCCTGCCGGATGCGCGAATGGCTTTGGCCGCTTCATATCCGTTCATAACAGGCATCTGAATATCCATAAAGATCAGATCATAATAACCCGGCTCCATTTCCAGCACACGCTCAACCGCCAGCTGACCGTTCATCGCCTTTTCTACCTGAATGCCCACGATATTCAAAAGCTCCTCGGCCACTTCAATATTGATTTCATTATCTTCCACAAGCAGTACACGTCTTCCCGAAAAATCCTGCTGTATGAATGTTGCAAGCGCATTGGATTTTTCTTCTTCACTGCCCTGACCGAGTACATTCAATAATACCCTGATCAGTCTTGACTTAAACATCGGTTTGCTGATAAAGGCATCCACGCCGGCCGCCGTAGCCTCATCCTCGATATCGGCCCAATCATAAGCGGACAGGATAATGATGGGAATATGACTGCCGATACCTTTTCGAATCTCCTTTGTGGTCTCCAGACCGTCTTTTCCGGGCATCTTCCAGTCCAACATCACCGCTGCAAATTCCGTTCCCTTTTCATCCGTTTCCGCAATGCGCTTTATGGCACTGTCGCCGTCAAACACATACTCTGCCTTCATCCCAAGGCTGGCTAACATCTCACAGGCACTTTCACAGGATTCTTCTTCATCATCCACCACCAGTATGGGAAGACCGGCAAGGGCCTCCACATCTTCTTTCGTAACATTATCCAGCTTCAAGTACACCATGACCGTAAATTTAGAACCCTTGCCCAGCGTACTTTCCACCTTAATATCTCCATCCATCATCCTGGCAATGTTTACCGCAATCGACATGCCAAGTCCTGTCCCCTCAATCTTACTGCCGCTGGAATTGGCCGCCCTGGAGAAAGGCTCAAATATCGTCTCTATATAATCCTGCTCCATGCCAATACCGGTATCCTCAAAAACAAATTCATAATAACCGCTGCCCTCGATATGGGATGGCCTTTCTTCGATATGTATACTAATGGTGCCGCCCTTTGGCGTAAACTTGACGGCATTCCCCATAATATTCATAAAAATCTGCTGCAAGTGCTGCTCGTCTCCGATCACATTTTCATGCTCCAGCTTAGCAATGCTGGCATTCAACTTCAGCTCCTTGGCTTCTAACTGTGAATGGAACACTGTCAAAATACTTTCCATAGTGTTTGCCAGATTAAATCCGGCTTCCGTCAGAGTGACTTTGCCGCTCTCAATCCTGCTCATATCCAGCACTTCGTTGATCAGCCCCAACAGATGCTTGCCGGAAACCGTAATCTTATCAAGCGCATCCATAACACGTTTCTTCTCATCAATGTGCATGGCCGCAACAGCCGTCATACCCAAAATAGCGTTCATCGGCGTGCGGATATCATGGCTCATCCTGGACAGAAAATCGCTCTTAGCGCTGCTGGCCGCTTCCGCCCGCGCTACTGCCAAGGCAAGCATCTTCTTCTGCTCCTCTTCCCTTCGTATCACATCGTCAATGCTGCGGATTGCGACGGTATAAGCTGACAGCACTCCCTTTTTCTTCTCCGCCGCAGTGATGGCAATGGAGCACCACTCATATGCATCACCGTCCTCTTGTCCGCTGCTGCCATCAAATCTACTCCTCTTAAACTGCAGTTCTATATGATCTCGTTCTGAAAGCCGCTTAACGACATTGTTCATATCCAGGAATTCCGCCACCTGCTCACGGTGTTCCTGCGCCACAATGCCGTCTTTGATGTTATCTGAGACTTCCTGCTCATAACTGCTGTGACGCGGTTTCCCATCCTTCCCAAGGGGATAAACAGTATCACAAGTTTTCTTATTTACGTCAATATAATAAATAGCATGACAGGCACGCGCCGTACTGCTCATCGCTTTCTGATAAACGAAATATTCACCCTCCCGCTTACTATCCCTGTACTCCTGGAAAATCTGGAAAATGATCAGCATAATGCCAAAACCAATCAAAACCATACTGATATTACGGAACATATCGTATCCGGAGAGAATCTCATCCTTGGGTAAGGTCAATATCCCCGTCCAGCCGTTATCCATATGGTGAAAGTACACATTACGTACAATACCGTCCACAGCTTTGACATTTTCCGACACATGATTTTTACTTTCACACACGGCGTCCTCTCTGTAGCCGTTTACTAGATTCTGAAATCCCTCACGGTCATAATTCCATGCAGACTGATAATAGAGCAGATCTCCCTCCTGATCGACCAGGTAATAAGAAGCCTTCTCCGGCAGCATCATGTCCTGACTGCCCCTTTCAAAACAAGCCGGTTTCAAATCGATAGCAATAAAACTGCCCGTTTCCGGAATCATTTTACACATTGTCACCACAGAAAGTCCGGTCACTGCATCTGTATACGCAGGCGAAATATAGATTTCCCCATTGGCCGAAGCAGCCCCCTGATACCAGTCCAAACCTGTGATATCATAATCATTCATGGCTTCGATTTCAGGAACATTTGACACAAGCTGTGGACTCTTATATGTCTTGCCATAAATCTGGATATTACCTTTCCCGTACAGCTCCGTCAGTCCATTCATAAAAGGGTACAGCCCCTCCCGTAATTCTTCCAGAGTAATATCGGTCTGCTCCCGTTCTGCAATATAATTCGTGCTAATATTCAAAATAACCTCATAGATTCCTATACTCTTTTCCTCTGAGGAGGCATAGTTCTTTACTAAAGATAAACCCATCTCATTCGTATTATTCCACAGGATACTGCGCAGAATATAGGTACAGCTTATCATGATAACGACTAAAACAACCAGTATAATGATATTGCTTCGTATTCTTCTGGACAGTGGTTTTTTCTCACTCATTGCATTCGGCCTCTCTTTTCCATAATCATTACAGAGTAGTTCTCCATTTTTGTAATTTTCATGAACCGCCTGATTTTTCTATTATAGCACATATCTGAAAACATGAAAACGGGCAGTTTGCCACGCTCTTATGGGATATGCGCAAGAAATGATTGCAAGAAAACAGGCAGATTCTTTACAAGCATGAATAATTCTGATATAACTAAATATAGTAAAAAGGGGTTATTTGAGGTGGTAAACTTCGTTGCAACCACACACCCTATGGGTCAAAAGAGATGCAGGAGTTGCGATGCCTGCCAAATAGCTTCATTTTTAAAGGCAGCCCACAGGCTGCCTTTTTGTCACAATTTAAAATTCTGCATAAGTCATTCAGCATTCTAGCCGTTACTGCGGCTGTTTACCGATATAAGCTAAAATACCGCCGTCCACATACAGCACATGTCCGTTCACGAAATCCGATGCGTCAGATGCCAAAAATACTGCAGGCCCCTGTAAGTCTTCTGTCTCGCCCCAGCGCGCCGCCGGTGTCTTGGCAATGATAAACTGGTCGAAAGGATGTCTTGAGCCATCCGGCTGCAACTCTCTAAGAGGAGCCGTCTGCGGTGTTGCGATATAGCCTGGTCCAATACCATTACACTGAATATTAAATTCACCATACTCTGACGCGATATTTCTTGTCAGCATCTTAAGGCCGCCTTTGGCCGCCGCATATGCGGAGACAGTCTCCCGTCCCAGTTCGCTCATCATAGAACAGATGTTGATAATCTTCCCATGACCTTTCTTGATCATACTCGGAATAACTGCCTTGGAAACAATAAACGGCGCATTCAAATCCACGTCCACTACCTGGCGGAACTGCTCGGCTGTCATTTCACACATGGGAATACGTTTGATGATACCCGCGTTGTTCACAAGAATATCAATCACACCCACTTCTTTCTCAATCTGCGCCACCATAGCCTGTACCTGTTCCTCGTTGGTCACATCACATACATAGCCATGGGCATGGATGCCTTTTTCTTCATAAGCGGCAAGACCTTTATCAACCAGCTCCTGCTTGATATCATTAAACACGATCTCTGCCCCTGCTTCGGCATAGGCTGACGCAATCGCAAAGCCGATTCCATAAGATGCACCCGTAATCAGTGCCACTTTTCCTTCCAGTGAAAATTTCTTCATAAAATCACTCATTGTCTCATTCTCCTTTTTCTTCGCTACTCATATCTGTAAATGCCAAACAACCATATTATTAGCACAGGTCTTTCATTTCCACACCATCCATATCGTCAAAGGCCTGGTTCTCTCCTGCCATGCCCCAAATAAAAGTGTAGGCTCTTGTGCCGCATCCAGCATGGATTGACCAGCTTGGTGAAATGACAGCCTCCTCATTTCTCATAATAATATGTCTTGTCTCATCGGGTTCACCCATATAATGCATCACAAGGGCATCTTCCGGCATCTCAAAATAGAGATACACTTCCATACGTCTGTCATGTGTATGGCAAGGCATCGTATTCCATACGCTTCCCGGTGCCAGCTTGGTCATTCCCATGACAAGCTGACAGCTCTCCACCTGTCCGGGAAGAATGTACTTACAGATCACTCTGTGATTTGACTCTTCCAGAGAACCAAGTTCTACCTTATTCTCATCCTTCACAATCACGACCCCTTCTTCCGGCGTTCCTTCCGGTTTGATCAACACGGTAGGGCAAGTCCTGTGGGCAGGCGTGCTGTTCAGATAAAATTTCGCAGGCTCCTTCGCGTCAGCACTGGCAAATGAAATATCTTTGGCCCCCATACCTATATACATACCTTCTTTATATCCAACCCCATACGTTTTTCCGTCAATTGTAATACTTCCGGCGCCGCCTACATTGATAACGCCCATCTCTCTTCTCTGTAAGAAATACGCCGCACGCAGTTCATCTCCCGCAGTAAGTGCAAGCGGCTCCACCGGGACTGCTGCCCCCGTAATGATTCTGTCAACATGACTGTATACCAGTTTAATCTCACCGGGTACAAACAAATCCTGTATCAGAAATTCCTCTCTGAGTCTCTGTGTTGTGTAATGCTTCACATCTCTTGGTGAAGCGGCTGTCCTTAATTCCATCTCCTCATCCATCCTTTCTTTTAAATGTTCTGTTTTCTGCCGTGACGAAAACTTATCCTTGTGTTATACTCTATTATACAGGCACAAATCCTCTATGTCCTTTCAAATATTTCTGTAAATATTGAATATTATGAACTAAGGTGGAAGCAAAATGAACGAATTATATTCCTGCAGACAGGCAATCGAGCAGTGCGAACTGACCCACACCTTCGCCATCGCACATCTTTATAAAGAAGAAAAGACCATGGATATGCACATCCATGACTGTTACGAGATGTATTATTCTGTATCCGGCGGAAAACAGTTTTTGATTGACAACCGGTTGTATACCATCGAACCCGGCGACCTGTTTGTAATCAATCAGTATGAGAGCCATAAGATCACCCAGGCGGACAAGACCACCCATGAGCGAATCGTCTTATCCATTTACCCGGAGTATCCCAAACTGCTCTCCTCTGACCAGACCAATCTGGATGCGTGTTTTTCCGCCAGACCTGCTTCTTTCTGCCATAAGATCTCTCTGAACAAAGAACAGCAGAACCGTTTCCTGTACTACATCAATAAGATTACAGGGGCCGCCGGTTATGCAAATGATATCTATGAGCAGACAGCTTTTATGGAACTGTTGGCGCTGGTCAACAGCCTTTTCGCTGTCTCACACGTACCGGTAGCGGTTAATAATTGTGTCTACAATCACCAGGTTGATGACATCCTTGCCTACATTAATGCCAATATTACCGCCCCCATTACCCTGTCACAGCTTTCTGAGGCCTTTTACCTCAGTGAATCCTATATCTGTAAAATCTTTAAATCAGCCACCGGAACGACAATCAATAAGTATATCAATGCAAGGAGAATCAGTATTGCAAAAGCCTTTCTTGGGGAAGGCTGCAGTGTCATGGAGGCTTATGAAAAGAGCGGTTTCGGCGACTACAGCACTTTCTTCAAAGCATTTACCAAAGCAATGGGCATCTCGCCCAAAAAGTACGCCCAGTGCAGTGTCAGCTAGTCCGTTTTATCCTGTGGTATCCAGATGCCGTCGGTTCCATAGGGTTGTATCATCCTTACTTCCACGCTTGTCCTGGTATCCAGAAAATCAATGGACACTGTTACACTCCCATCCGCCCTTGTGCCTGTTTCACGCACCGCCACTTTTTCTTCCTCCTCTGATATATTCAGCAGATCTCTGGCCGCTGTCTGGGGCGTAAACAATTCCTGATAATATCTTCCTGCATCTTTGTTTCGCCGGGCATTCTCATTTAACACCTCTCCTGCACCATTGGTCAGATAGTCAACAGGTGTACCATTTATCCCCGCACCATAAGCCCTTCCATAACTGTCTATTTCAGACAGATTGCTCAGATAACGTATATGATTCTCCGCAACCAGATAGCCGGCGTCCGTAAGCTGCCAGGACAAACTTTCCTCCCATACCGTCACATGCGGGTCAGAGGTCCAGGCGTAATATAGAATCACCGTTTGCTGTGGACTGCACGCTGTAATCCGATAATCTTTCTGTGCATCCAAGGGCCAGGGGCTGGACCATCCAAAGCCATAAGTTCCCTCTTCCCCGTTCAACAATTCCTCGCTGATTAACTCTTCCTTTTTCTCTTGCGTACAAAGTGCCGCAATCTGATTGCCGTCCCTGTCGCAAACAGCCTGCGCCCAGGTATCTGCTGCCTGCCATATCTTCTTTGCCTGGGCCTGCGTCGGCATAGGGTCCGTTCCAAGTATGGCTGCTGCCACGATGACCGCCGCCAGCGCTGTCAAAACCACAACCGGCTTCGGTTTCCGAAAACCCATAACATTTTCAATCCGTCTCTTCACACCATTCTCCCCAAAAGTTAACGGCGCTGCGCCCGGCAGCCGCCTGCCCGTTGACAGATGCAGTAAGGAGGCGCAATACTCTGCCCGGATATCTTTCCTTGTCTTCCTTATGACCGCTTCATCACAGGACATTTCCATGTCTTTGCCGGACAGATAAAAAGCAACCCAGACAAGCGGACAAAACCAGTAAACTGCCAGTGCCAGAAAAGCCAGAACCCGCAGGATATGATCTCCCCTTCTGATATGAATCTTCTCATGCAGAATAATATATTCCCACTCCTCTTGCTTCAAAGAAGAAGGCAGATAGACTCTTGGACGTATCATCCCCATCACAAAAGGTGTTTGCGCGTAATCCGCCATATAGACATTGTCTCGTACCTTCACCGCTCCTACCAGTCTTCGTCTTAACCAAATCAGACTTATGATTCCATATAGCAGCATCCCGGCGATGCCCGCTATCCAGCCCCTGCTTGCTGCCCGCAAAACGGTGCGTATGCTGCCTGACAGATAAATGTTCTCATGCCCCACACCGGCATAGGCAGACACCGGGCCGGTCGATACATCCTGCTTGCTCTGCGGCGCTTCCCCTGTTTGTACCTCCAGCAAATCCCCGCCCTCTACAGACTGTATGGGGCTTTTCTCCATTCTGTCAAACATTTCCCAAAATGAAACCGGCGACACAAACGTAAACGGACACAATAACCGGTACAGCACAAGTCCCCACAGAAGATAGCTATATATTTTCGGCATTTTTTGCATGAGAAGTCGCAGCAAAAGTACCGCCAAAACAATTCCGCCTGCCGTCATACTGCGGTACAGCACTTCCAGAAACATTTTGTCACCGCCGCCTATATATCCAATATAAACAAATTCCTCCTGCATCCCCATCTGAAAGAGCATTTTCACACCCCGGATAAATCCATCAATCCATTCCCCCATAACTTCCTCCTAACACATTACTCCCACTTCCTGTCTGCCTGCCCACTACCTATCATCCCTGCTTCAGCCGATATCTTCTGCTTCTCACTGGCTTTCCTTATTCCTGTCTATAATCTCCTGCAGCTGCCTGATCTCTTCCTCCGACAATTTACTGCGGCTGGCAAAAGCTGCCAAAAACTTCGGCAGAGAGCCGCCAAAGGACTCCTCCACAAACTGCTTACTCTGCATGGCATAAAATTCCTCTCTGCCCACAAGGGATGTCACCACACCTTTCCGGTTCTGAAACAGTCCTCTTTCACAGACCCTGTGGAGAATCGTGTAGGTAGTAGACTTCTTCCAGTGCAATTCCTTCTCGCACAGCTTCGCCAGCTCTCCGGAAGATAACGGTTCATTCTCCCAGATGAGATTGGCGAAACGCGACTCTATCTCTCCCAATCTATATTCGGCCATATCTGCTCACTCCTTATCCATTCTACTGTTTGTAGACCTATTATGTTAATAGTCTACTGTCTGTAGACCGTTCTGTCAAGCATTTCTGTATTCTTTTGTTCTTTCCTGTCTCTCCCACTTTTGCGCTTCCTCTTTTGCTATGGCTGGACAAATGTTATACTATGAGTAAAAAAGCGGGAGAATGAAAGCCTTGAAAGAAAATACGCAGACCTTTCGTCAATTATTTTTATCCACCTTCAAACTCAGCGCCTGCACCTTTGGCGGGGGATTCGTTATCATTCCCCTGATGCGCAAGAAGTTTGTGGAAGAACTGCATTGGATAGAGGAACAAGAAATGATGGATTTGACAGCCATCGCTCAATCTTCACCGGGCCCGATTGCCGTAAATGCTTCTATTTTGATTGGCTATCACGTAGCCGGCATCCCCGGCGCCCTGCTGACTGTCCTAGGAACCGTCCTTCCCCCGTTAATCATTATCTCGATTATTTCTCTTTTCTACCAGGCATTCCGGGATAATGTTATTGTCAATATGGCAATGATGGGAATGACTGCCGGTGTTGCCGCCGTCATCTGCGACGTTGTTCTGACGATGGGAAAGACCGTTATGAAACAAAAACGGCTTCTTCCCGTTCTGGTCCTTCTGGCTTCCTTTTTTGCTGTCCGATTTTGGGAGATAAATATTATTTTGATCATTTTCATTTGTGGGATTTTGGGCGCTGCAGACGCTCTTTATCAAAGCAAGAAAAGCGGAGGTGCAAGATGATTTACCTGGAACTGTTTTGGAGCTTCTTTCAGATTGGTCTTTTCAGTATAGGAGGCGGATATGCCGCCATGCCGCTGATTGAACATCAGGTTGTGGACGCCCATCCCTGGCTGACCATGACACAGTTTGCCGATATCATGACTATCGCGGAAATGACGCCCGGCCCAATCGCCATCAATTCTGCAACCTTTGTGGGCATACAGGTCGCCGGACTGCCCGGCGCCATCATCGCCACGCTCGGCTGTATCCTGCCATCCTGCACCATCGTTATGATACTCGCCTACATTTACTATCGGTTTCGCAGCCTGACGATCGTACAGGGCGTGCTGGCCGGATTGCGCCCTGCAGTGGTGGCCATGATTGCATCGGCAGGTATTTCCCTGATCATATTGTCCTTTTATGGACAAAAATCTTTACCTGCCGATTTACATGATATAAATTATATTTCCGTATTGATCTGGGGCGCCGGGCTCTTCCTTCTGAGAAAATGGAAAGTGAATCCCATTCATGTTATGGCAGGCGCGGGTGCCTGCGGCATTTTGCTGTATTCTATCATGCCAGCGTAGCATGACAAAATACGGTTAATCGGATTTGTGTCCGTAAGAACCATGACCCCCTCCCGCCATATCAAATACCCCCATGACAGTGAGATCTATCGCCGATGCATCTACCAGATTTTTAGAATCCATCCTCTGGCCTTCATCTGTTGAAGGTATGGTGCCTTCAAGCTGTCCCTGGATGCTTTCGGCTCGCAGCATCACTGTCTGGCAGAGCATTTCGACTCCTGCCTCGTACTCTTCATAAGAATAGAGCGCGGTGGGATCTGTTTCTACCAGTACATCTATCTGCCCTCGAATGCGCTGTAAGACTTCTTCAAACCTTCCTCCAAGAACATACTCTTTCGTCAACTGCTCAAGATACGCATGATATCTTGCCAGGTAATCCTCATCTTCTAAAAGCGCATCAAAGAACTTGGTCATCTGAAACGGGGAATCAATCGCATCATTAACCACCTCTAAAGCGCCGTTGTCCGGCCCTGCATTCATTCCGCCAAAAGATAGATTGTAATCCCATGGAAGGATATTCAGCATACCGTCGTGCTCATACAGATAATAGTTATGTGCCATATTCCCGGAGAGACTGTCCATGTTCACGGAAAATGTATGTACGGCCATATACTTTAATAGATTATCCACATCCATATATTTCTCTAAATCGGTTCCCTCACTGATATTTTTAAGAGCCGTAACCACCCTTCGGCGAGCCTGTTTTTCCGTGTCTGTCACCTCACCCTCCCATATGGCGGAATAACTGTCAAGATCATCATCCGAATAATTTAAGTCCGCACCGTTTCCTCCCATGCCGAAACCGCCGCCCGGCCCTGGAGGCCCACCTTCAAATTCTCCGTTCCCCTGCCCGGGCCTGTTCTCTCCGCGAAATTCCTTAACATCGGCCTCTGCCTCTTTCTCATCTACATCCGGAAAGCCCTTTTCCTTTGTTTTCCGCTCCCCATCTCTGCCGGAAAACTCTTTATCACCAAACTCATTTTCCTTAAAACTGCCGCCCATATCCATACTGTCAGGCTTATACAAGGCACCATCCTCTGTTCCATAATTGCGCAGTAAGAAACTCTCCTCCACGGCCTCCAATGCCAGATACACACCCCAGTACTCCCCATTGACCGATATTTTGGCATAATGGTACAAAGAAGCATCCACACCCAAATACTGGTACATATCATAAACCACCGCTTCTTTCATGTTCGTGGCATCTGCGTAGTTATTATTTAAGATCAATTTGTCCAGGCCAAAACAGGTCTGTCCCTCCACATAATGGTCAAATTCCAGTTTCAGGCTGAATCTGTCCGTCTCAGAATCCATGGCAATTGCAGACAAACTGGTGTTGCCCTTAGGCCGGATACCCACATTGCAAATCTCGTGCCCGTTAATGACAACATCGCAGGCATAGTATTCCTCTGCAGTGGCTTTGTCAAGCATATCCTCCCATTCATCTTCTTCCATCTGAATAGCAATCTGTATTGGCTCATCTGTATCAAATAATACCGATTCATATTGCATCGCTACCGTTGAAGAACCAAACACCTCCACAACTTTCTGTGAAAATATCATAGCCAGAATACAGAGCGAGACACAGATGACCATCACCACGCCAACAACCTTTGTTGTGTTCTTATGGGAAATCATCACATCCTCCTCTAAGACATGTACTCGCCATTATAACTTACAAGGGTAACATTACTTACCCCATCTATATCATGGAATCTGTTGACAAAAGAAGTTGCCGCATCACGAAGCCGGATTTCTGCTGTCAGCTCAATACCACTGGCATTTACCGTTTTTGATTTTACCATAAACTTCTTCACCGATTTTTGCGCCATGGCAAACACTTCTTCCTCAGACCTCTCATCCACACAGTTTAAAATCAAAATATAAGGATTCTCATGCACTTTTTGATTGGCAAAAAGAATCAATATAATGCCAATGATTGCAGAGCCAATCACTGCCAGCGGAATCAAACCTGCCCCGATTACAATACCTGATGCAATAGACCAGAATAAATACACAATTTCGATTGGTTCCTTAATAGCCGCCCGGAAACGGACAATGGAAAGAGCGCCCACCATCCCCAAAGACAATACCACATTGGAAGTCACAGCCATAATAACCAGCGTCGTCACAAGGGAAAGTCCCACCAGAGACAGTGCAAATCCGCTTGAATACATCACCCCGTTAAAAGTCTTTTTATAGACCACAAAAATAAACAACCCGATCACCAGTGCAAGCAGCATCCCGATTAAAATATCAATGACCGAAAATTCCGTTACACTCTCCATAAAACTTGATTTAAAAACATCATGAAAACTCATTTACATCAATCCTCCCTGTATTTTCTATCCAAACCTTCGACATGCTTCATATTTTGAAAACGCCTGCTGGCGTATTGTATTTGTCTGCAAAATATCCCTGATAATCGTTGGAAGAAACGCATCGTATTTTACCTCCAATATCATATCCCAAGGCTGGTCCGCAGTGCTGATATCCGCCACCTTCTCTTCCAAAAAATGCCTGTGATAAAGGGTCGTGCGAATATCAGAATCAAAGGTAACCCTTACATTGCCGGCATCGTATACATAAGGCTCTCTTATGTAGGATACCAACACCCTGGGATACAGTAGCTGATAATGCATTTTCGCATACAATTCCTGTACCAGCTGCGACGGATGGCCCCGCATCCATTTCAGCCTGCCTTCCAGCAGATTCTGACACTCTTCTTTCGTAATCTCTGCGTCTGATTTCATGCAAAGAGCATTATTCTTAACCTTTTTTTCCAACGTAATATAGGAAAAATCATCGTTATAATATCTGACTCTGAATTTTTCCCGTATGGGAACGCCCTCCGCTTTTTGCCACAGTGCCTTATCCTTGTAATTGTCAAAATAAATACTCCGTATCAGGTATTTCCCCTCTGTACCCGCGTGAGAATCACTGTGCATAACTGCTCTCAGACGGCTTCCTAATTCCAAATACTGCAAATAACCAATCCTGTATTTCAACTCATGCCGGAAACCCTGTTGCTGGTGCATACTATTCACTCCTTTCCGCACTTTCAGTCTCTGCTTGCTATAACTATATAGGGGATTCCTCAAATGTACTTGAAATCATCTGTGTCTTTTTCTTGAGCACGTAATATCAAATATAAATAAGAAATATACAGAAAAATCCGGAAATCCTCCACTGAATTTTGGAGTCTTCCCAGATTTTTGTATACTTTAATGATGTTATCGTTTTTATAATTTACGGAATAGCCATAATTATTTTATAATCCACTTCCCATTTTGACTAGTTCCCTCCCTTGCGATAATCCCTGATAACCGCATTTTCCTTATATGATACTTAATCGTATCGCGCTTTTCTCCAAGCATCTCTGCAATCTGACTTTGAGATAATGTCGGATTATTCTTAATTACCTTCAAAATCCGCATAGGAATTGCATTTTCAATCGTATTTATATCAGCTTGGGTAACACCTTGGGTAGCACCTTGGGTAACACCTTGGGTAGTGTTAGTTTTCAAACTTTTAAACGTCACCATAATATCTTCTTTTTTAACCACATACTCTGGCATAGGATTCCTGGCTTCTACACAACTATCCTTGATTTTCTCAATTCCTCTCCCCCACGCTTCGATAAAACCTGCTCGAAAGAAAGTATTCGCAATCAACGGGTTATACGGTCTGGAACGGTGACTTCCCATCAAATCATCAACCGTCCAAACTTTTCTTTCAGTTTGTACTTACTTCCGCAGCAAAAATTTTGCTGCACAATGCCGCATATTCATCATACGAAACCTCATCCCCATTCCATGTATATTTTATTCCGGCTTCCGCATTATCGAAGTCAACAAGTTCTTCACCAAAATTCATTTCTGCAGCTAAATTATCGGCCCCTTCAAATTTTTCCATATGGTAAAATTCAAATCCTGCACTCGACCTGTTGCTATACATAATCCATACAGCTCCATTATAATAAGTATAAGAAAGGACAAGGGCAGTGCCTTCTGCTACAGCAAATTCATATACCTGGTTATCGCGCGCATCAAGGTATATTCCACCATAAGGACCGTTGATAACCAGTTCGTTTTCCCCGTCATTGTCAAGATCGACTTTCTCTCCAACAGAATACGAGTCCCATTCTTCAGAATCCATATTGAGATCCGTAATATAAAATGTCCTGGTGGAATCTGTGGAATCAACCGCACTTATGGAACCATTGATAAATAAATCTAACAGCTCTTCTGCTGTCGTTTGTTTCACTGCATCGGCAGAACCATCATACACATTCGGCACATCCGATGTTTTATAAAATCTATATTCACTCAATCCGGCAAAATCAAGCCATTCCTGACCAAAAATAGTTATCGTTGCGACATTTCCATCCAATGTGATGAGACCCTTCACCTTTCCACCACTACCAGGACCCGTTGCCGTAAATTCTAATCCATCTTGTGTTTCCTTTCCAACACCGTCATCCAACAAATATAACCTATATAGATCAATCAGAATCCGGTAAGTCCCGTCACTGTTTTTCTTTATCTCCAACGCCGGCGCATTCACGCCATAATCCAGATATTCGCCCTCATACTCATATACGCCCGTTTCTGTTTTCTTTGTGGCATGATATAGAAATCCAGCCGCTTCAAATGATGTTTTTCCGTAATATACATCTATTCCATCCGTGTCATATTCCAGAATATAATACCCAAAAACTGCCTCTCCGTCAGAAAATACCTGTTCAGGATACTTTATATAAATTTTATTACCTTCCATGCTTTCTATAGCAGACGCATCCGTTAAGAAACGATAGGAAACTTCTGTTTCATAATCGGAAATGCCATAACCATAGGGCGTTTTATGAATCATTAATTTACCGTTTCCACCATCCGACAAATAATCATATTCTCCAACCAAGCTTGCCCACACATCATCATTACTGATTACTGGCTTCTCCTCCGCTTCATCTTCTGCCGGTTTCCCTTTGTCTATTTCCGTAATCTCATCATTTCGTATTTCCTGAACCTCATCCGCACTGTCACGGACTTCTTCCGCACTGGCCGTTTCGTTTGTCCGCGTCTCTTCCGGTTCCTTAGTCTGTCCGCACGCTGAAAGTACAAACACAGCTGCTCCCACAGCCATTGCCATTTTCATTTTTCTCATGATTCACTTTCCCCATTTCTGCGCCATTATGATTTGTGATGCTTCTGCATAAATTCCGGCTGAACTTGTTCAGTCAGTTGAACTAAATTGCTCTTTAAAGAATTTATTCAATCTTATACCATACGGCAATAAAAATAACATACCTGTTGCAGAAACGACGCTTTTTTTACGCAAACGACACAAGTCAATCATGAAACAGCATTCTCCACTTAAAAAATTCTTTCTTAAATTCCCTGCTATGCGTTCTGCCAATCGCAATCTCTAACCCATTACAGAGCGTAATCTCACGGCTATTTACACTTTCAATATATTTAAAATTGACAATATACGACCGTTGTACATAAAAGAATCCAAACGGAGACAGACTCTTTGCCGTTTCAGATATCCGCCCTTCGCAAAAATGCTCGCTACCGTCAAGCATGAGATATCTTAGTTTTCTTCCGCTGGTCTCAATAAGCAGAAGTTCACTTAAGATTATCTTAATCTGCATCCCGGCCGTGTTCTTACAGCAAATAGTCCGCTCCTGCATCTTTGTTTTAAAGAAGAAATCAAGCGCCTCATCTATTTCCTCCAAATATTTCTTGTCAATGTACCGGAAGGCATTCACCCTGTATCCCTGCCTTGCCATTTCCGTATGCGAGGTCAAAAAGCATACCTTGCACTGACTCCCGGAATCCAACAATTTTTCAGCTATCCTGAAACCATCTTCGCCCTCTGCAAGTTCAATGTCCAGAAACAATAAATCCGCATCTGCATTTTCCATAAAACCACTTCCGTTTTCATATGCAGTGACCTGTGCCGAAATGTTTTTATCCATGCAATATTTTAAAATGACGGCCTGAATCTTATCCCTCCATACCGCTTCATCTTCCACAATACCTATTTTCATACCCTATTCTCCTTATTGGTGGAAATGTGAGAGGTAATTGTGAAACGCATACTTCCAGGAAAGCAGTTGTTCAAAATAGACAAATCACAAGCAGGGTGCTTTGTCGCCGCCGGTGTTTAGACGCCGTATTTTGGCGTCTTATGCACCGCTGCGAGCGGCAGTGCAGCGCAAGCGTGCCCTACGGTGATTGTCTATTTTGTACAACGGAAACTTTTGAAAACGCAGTTTCGCAATTACCTAGGAAATGTGATTCTTTTGCATATCCTCCTTCGGGATTGCAACGCTTACTTTAAACATTGCTTCACCATTTTCCACTATAGACTCCATATAATATTCCCCATGATATTTGTGAACTGTTGCCGCAATATTTTTCAGACCAAATCCATGATTCATCGTATCCTTTTTTGCGGTTCTGAGAAGACCTTTTGAGCTATTTACTTCTTTAGCCGCACTATTGCTGACAACGATAAAGATTTCCTTTTTATGTTCTATCAGTTCAACCCGGATTTTAGGAACGGCCGTTTGTATGGCGGCTTCTAAGGCATTCTGCAATATATTTCCCATCAGCGTTGTAATATCGAACATCTCAAGACCAAATCCCCCGGTCAGTCTGCCTGTTACAGTAAAGTCTATCTTTTCCTTCCCGGCCAAATAGAAATAGTAATTGCAGATAACATCCAGCAGATCGTCTCCTGTGTTGATTTTTAGATCAAACTCATCTTGGATATTCCAAATGCTATCTATGTACTCTTTGACTTCTTCTATCCTTTTTTGATTGACCAGCTCTCTGAGAACACCCATATGATTTCCCAGATCATGCTTAAAACGCCGTACAGACTCCGACTGCTGTAACTGATAATCATACTGCTGCTTCTGCATATACATAAAAGACTGCAGTTGTCTGTTCTGCCTGTCTGACAGTATATTTCTAATGGCAAGGCTGAGCGTAAGAAATAGGGAATAAATCGCCCCCGCTATACTGATAAAGAACAACACATAAGCATCTAAGCCATACATTGCATGATTTTCGTTAAAGGAAGAAAAGACGAAATTGTAGAACATCTGGAAAATACTGCCTTGTATTAAGACCGCAAATTTATACTTAAATTTTATATCGCATAAATACGCGTCATTTTTCCTAAAGAGCCGCAAATAAACCAGAAGATATACCAAAAAGGAAAGCAGATAGGCAGGCTCCATCCACCATGTTATCTGCGTGCCGTCCACTCCCCCGCCTATGAAAACAACCTGTATCAGCATGACACTGAAGGTATCAATGATTCCCGTAAAATACATAAGGGCGGCGCTCAGTGCAAGCAGATGCCACAAACTGTCTTCAAAAAATAAACATACGGAAAACACGCTCCAAAACAGATAGACAATCGGTGAATTTGTATCAAAATATACGTTATAAGCACCGGCAGACAACATCGCCAAAACCGATGCCCCTATAAGAAGTTTATTTTTTCTTGGGTTTAACCGGAAGCCAAAATGAATGATAAAAAGATATATTATATAATTTGCGATATTGTCCACAATATAAATCATGATAACCCCTCTGCTGTTTCCCGTTTATTCCGGCAAAAATCCGTTCCTTTTAAGCAGGCACATTTCCTACAAAATGATTTTAAAACATATCGTTTTCCCATCCATACTCTTCACCCTTATCCTGCCGCCGTGGGCCTCCGCAATCGCCTGCGCCATAGACAAGCCAATCCCTGTACCGCCGGTCAGCTTAGACCGGGATTCATCCATACGATAAAACCGGTCAAATATTTTGTCCAAATCAGAAATATCCGGCAGATTGCAGGTATTAAATACCTCGATACAGATTCTCCCCCGCTTACGGTGAATATCCAGGCGAATGATTCCGTCCTGGTCTGTATACTTGACAGCATTATCCAAAAGAATAGAGAGCATCTGCTGAATCGCATTCCTGTCTCCATACAAGGTTAAGCCCTCCTCTATCCTTTGGCTGTAATGTTTTCCTTTCGCTTTCGCCAGGACTGTAAAAGGTTCTGTGGTCTCCCATGCCGCATCACTTAACGAAAACCTGCTCTTGTCCGGAAAAGGCATTTCTTCATCCAGTCTTGACAGTGCCACCAGCTCGTTGACAAGATTCGCCAAACGGGCCGTTTGTTTCTGAATATTGGTAATCCATTCGTCCCCCTCATGTTCCATAGCCGCAATATCGGCACTGGTCGCAATGGAAGTGATGGGGGTCTTCAATTCATGTCCCGCATCCGTAATAAACCGCTTCTGACGCTCCATATTCTGTACATAGGGTCTGATTGCACGCCTTGAAAAAAGGGCCACTAACAAAAATACCAGCATGAGACTGGCACATCCTGTCACCATGGATACCAAAAGCAAAGAGCCCATAAACTGTAAAGGGCCGTCCACATTTAAAAAGAGAATGACAATTCCCATCTCATCCTCACTCACCCGATACCGATAATCTCCATAATATCCCTTTTCTCTGCCTCCTAAAAGAACCTCTTTCGCGTACTGTGCGGCCGCCTTTTCATCGACAGAGGCAATATACTCTCTAGACACAGCTTTTATATTACCCGCCGCATCACAATGTACTGCAAAAAAACGAGTGGTAAACTCAGCTTCCGGTCCTCTGCCGGGTATCTTTCCGATGGGAGGAGGCGGTGCCTGCGGCTTTCTGAAAACATGCCGCTCATGTTCCAGAAGTTCCTCGATCAAATGGTCTTGCTTAGATGTTGTCTGATAATAATTTGCTACATTGATGCCCACAATGAGAGTCAGCATAACCACTCCAAAAGCCGCCATCGCCGCCAGAATAAATCGTCTCTGTATTTTCTTAAGCATATATATCCTCTCTTGACCGTCTGCCTCTGCCGCACACAGGGCATAAACATCCCTTATTTACCGCACGCTTCAAGGGAATATCCCGCCCCGCGCACTGTCCTGATTTCTATGTCGGCATCTATCTGCTTTAACTTCTTTCGAACAAATCCCACATAAGTCCAGACCACATTTATATCCGCTTCCGAATCCTGTTCCCATATCTTATCCATGAGGTGCGCTGCTGAAAAAACAATATGCGGGTTGCGCATAAACAGCTCCATCAATTGAAACTCCTTGTTGTTCAAACGCACCGCTCCTGCCGTACTGCGCAGTTCATAACGATTACAATCCAGCTGTACCTTTCCAAAAGCCAAACATAAATCGGCATAGCCTGCATTTCTGCGTGAAAGCGCCTTTACTCTGGCAATAAACTCGCTGCTCGCAAAGGGTTTCGGAAGATAATCATCTGCCCCGGCTTCCAGACCGGCTACCCGGTCCTCTATCTCGGCTTTGGCTGTGAGCATCAAGATGGGAACACCCGCTCCTGCTGCCCGAATTCTCCTTAACACTTCCAGGCCGTTTATTTTGGGCATCATAATATCCAAAATCACCACATCATAAACCGCGCCACTAAAATATGTCAGTGCATCCGCCCCGTCATACACCACATCAACCGTAAATTTATTCTTTTCTAACAGAAATTTCAATCCTTTTGCCAGTTCCTCTTCGTCCTCCGCTATCAAGATGCGCACTTTGCTTCCCCCTTTGCATGTATTTCTATTAGAATACCCTTCTATCTTAAAATGTACATAAAATTTTATGGTAACAAAAAACCCCGAATAAATCGAGGTTTTCTTAGAGGCGCAGACCGGATTTGAACCGGTGGATACTGGTGTTGCAGACCATTGCCTTACCACTTGGCTACTGCGCCATATTATTAAATTAAAAACTTAATGACTCCAACGGGAATCGAACCCGTGTTACCGCCGTGAAAGGGCGATGTCTTAACCGCTTGACCATGGAGCCTTGTCATTTCTTTCCGGCGCTTCTACTTTATACTATGCTGCACCCGTGTAGGTGATAACCTAACGGAGTCTATCTTACCATACCCGGGTGCATTTGGCAAGGGAATTTTATATTTTTTACCTCAGCTTTTCTATTTTTTTAAAGCTTCCTCCTGCAATGCATCAAATTTTGCCATACACTCATCCACTGTGGCACCATTTAACAAGTCCCGCACAATCAGACATGTGTTTCCCCACTGCTCCACATTCATCCCCGCATTAGCGCCAAGTACATAAACATTGTCCTGAATCCTGTCATTTAACGGTTTCAGTGCCGGGACACACTCCACTTCCACGTTTTTGGAGGGAGAGATTACCCTGTTGGTCTCTGCATATACCTGCAGTGCTTCGTCAGAAAGCATGATGTCCAAAACATCCATTGCGTCTTCTCCATGCTCCGCATTGATACCTACTCCAAAACCTGTCATGGGCATAACCGGCATCTGTCCGCAGCTGCTGGGAAATCCAATGACCAGCATCTCAAAATCCGTTTTCCCATAAGCGGTCTCCGTATTGGCCGCACCCCAATATGCCATGACAATGGGTGTTTTCTGGGACAGGAAATCTTCCCCCTCTCCCTCAATCGCCTCACTCACATATGCTTTTTCAGCATCTATATATCCTTGATCGATCATCTCCTGCAAAAACTCGAATCCTGGGCGCATATAGTCACTGTATTTGCTTTCTCCGCTGTTTAACGCCGCTATTTCCGCCTCTGTATTTCCGCCATTGTATAAATCCGCATAGGCCTGTGCCAGAACAAAAGTCTCCAGCCACCATCTATTGGCACCCACAGGTGTCTCAATGCCATTCTCCTTAAACACTCTACAGCACTCCAAAAACTCTTCCGGCGTCTCCGGCAGTTCCAGTTTATACTGATCAAACATGTCTTTATTGATAAACAGACCATACGCCACTACTTCTTGTGGAATCGCAACAAGTTTACCGTCTACAATATTGGCGGCCTTCACCACATCTCTTAAGTTTTGAACACATTCCAGCCCTGACAAATCTCTAAGCTTGCCCTCCTCAGCCAACATGCGGATAGTGTCCGGATTCAGCAAATAGATATCGTCCATATCGTTGCGCGCTCTATCCAGCGTCACATCATCATATGTTTTATCCTGATAATTTTCCGCCGTATATGTCACATACCCTACACTCACGCCAAGCTTTTCTTCCGCCATCAGGATTGTCTTATCCGCCGCGCTTCTTGCTACATTTTCCACGTCTGCTTCCGTCTTTTCCATAGGACTAAACAGGTTTACCACCTTTTCATCCTTCTTCTCTACCACAATCAGATCGCTATCCGCTCCATCCTTATTCCCACATGCCGCTACCGTAAAGAACACTATCCCGGTAAGGCACATTATCATCCATTTTCTGATATTGCTTCTCTTCATATAACTTACAAACTCCTCCAATTTCCTTTATAACGATTAAACTTTTTCCTTTTTGGTATACTGTCTAATCACCTGCCTCAACAACTCTATATCAATGGGTTTTGCCAGATGAACATTCATCCCCGCATTCAGCGCATCCTTCTCGTCTTCCGCAAAAGCATTCGCTGTCATGGCAATAATGGGAATCTCACGCGCATCCCTGCGCTCCAACGCCCGGATTGCTCTTGTGGCATCATATCCGTTCATGACCGGCATCTGCACATCCATGAGAATAGCATCAAACTCTCCCTGCTTTGACTCTTTAAACCGCTCCACCGCCAGCTGTCCATTTTCAACAATTTCACACCCGGCATTTTCGAGAGTCAGGATTTCCCGTAATATTTCCGCATTGATTTCATTATCCTCTGCCGCCAGAAAATGCAAACCTGCCAGATTGTTATCCGCCTTCGCTTCCGGCTCTTCACCCAGGGTCACCCCTGCCTGCATTTCCCTTATCTTATCTTTAAATGCCGATGCAAAGAATGGCTTCCAGAGAATGCCGGAATTTTCTATCTGCAGGACATCCTCAATCCATGTTTCATCATGGTCAGCCAAAAACAAGATTGGAATCGATTTGTCCACTTCTTCCCTGACTCGCTGCGCCATCTGCACACAGCCAAAATCCGCTGTATTTCCACCCAGTAAGATCACTTGATAATAGGTCTGTGCATGATCGCACTTATGCAGCAGCGACAGCACTTCTTCAATCGTATTCGCCCTGTCTGTCTCCACACCCACATCCGCCATGAGCGTTTGAATCGTCTCACAGACCTTCCCATCCGCATCCGCCGCCAGAATACGTGAAATACCTTTCTCTGTCCAAAACTTCCTATCCGCCTGCCCCTCCGGTATACGGAATTCCAGCTCCACCCTGAAAAGGCTTCCCTGATTTACTTCACTGTAAACATCGATCGTGCCGCCCATAAGCTCTATGATATTCTTGGTAATCGCCATGCCAAGCCCGGTGCCTTGCACTTTATTCGTTGTACTGTTTTCAGCCCGCGTAAAGGCATCAAAAATGGTGCCCAGATACTCTTTTGTCATACCATATCCATTATCCTGCACTTCGATTCTGATACGCTCATACTGATCGGAACGCTGCTTAAGTCCAATGATACGCAGCCAAATATTTCCTCCCGTCTGCGTATATTTTACGGCATTCGAAAGAAGATTGATTAAAATCTGATTAATACGCGTCTCGTCACCCAGCAGAAATTCATGCTTGATTCCTGTCACTTCAACCTGGAATTTCTGCTCTCTCGCCTCCGCCATAGGACGGATAATCGCATCCACAGAAGATACCAGATCGTTTAACGTAAATTCTTCCACATTCAGAACAACTTTACCACTCTCAATTTTTGATACATCCAGAATATCATTGATCAGACTGAGCAGATGCTGCCCGGACGCCATAATCTTTTTCGTATATTCCCGCACCTTTTCCGGGTTCTCCGCGTCTTTGGCCAGCAGTGTCGTAAAGCCAAGAACTGCATTCATCGGTGTACGAATATCATGGGACATATTGGAAAGAAACATGGTCTTTGAATTACTTGCAACCTGTGCCGCCTGCAATGCTTCCGCCAGTCTGCGGTTGCTGATCTTTCTCTCCTCTTCCCGCTCTTTTCTCAGCCGTGTCTGTTGTCTTTGGTTAAAATAATACAATATACAGCACAGGAAAAATGCAATCAGCATCACTGCAACCACAGTAAAAATGTGTTGATTCACAGTCCGGCCTTCCTGCTGTATCGCCTCAATCGGCACATATCCGATCAGATAAAGCGTTCCGCCGTTTACCGCCCACATATATGTCAAAGAATTTTTATTTCTAATATCGTGATAGAACATGATATTCTGATTTTCTTTCAGACACGCCTTCACCTTCTCCCGAAGACCTTCTTCTTGAATATCATTCGCCCTGTAGAAATCCGTCAGATTCAAGTGACCTGCACTCCGCTCCCCCATTCCCTTAGGCTTTAGCACAAACCGTTCCGTCTCCGCATCCATAATATAGAGCATGGCCTTCTGGTTATAAAACCCTTCCGGAAGCGACTTATCAAAGGAGTCATAAATATACTCTACATAAAGCGATGCAATCTCCTTCCCCTCTTTTATCACAGGACATTTTATGCAGTATGCCCACGTTCCCATATAATTCAGATACGATTGGGATACCGGCAGACCGGCTATCGTGCCGCCCGCGGAAAAATCCAGCCCCTCCTCCGTAAACACTTCCCCGGTACTTGATATTCCCTCCGTTTCTCCCTCTCGTATTAGGGCAATCTTCACCATGGTATCACTTTTCGTGTATTTACGAACGTATTCCTCCGGCTGGTCGATTGCGGCAATCCCCTGAGCCATCAACTTTTGATACTCCACCTCTTTATTCAAAATGGCCTCAATCGTGCATTCTATCAGGTTAAGACTCTCATTCAAATTCTGGGTCGCCGAGGCCGCCATTTCTCTGGTAATTTTGCGGGATAAAGAAAAGACGATAATTCCCAAGATAAAAAAGACCAATAGAATAGAAATCAGCAGCGAAATTCCTTTATCCTTTTTACCTTCATTATGCTTTTTTCCCATCTTGGATCTCCGTTCCTGTGCTATAACAACTGCTCGATACCTGGTTTTTGATTGTATCTAATCGGCTTTTTGTCACTATTAATTCTTATATTATATTATATTCTGCATCATTTATAAAGTCAGTATATAAAAATACATAAAAGATACATAAAAGAACATCTTTAATATACCACTTTTTTGTTAATTAAGTTGAACTTTTATCTCCAGAAAAGCAGAAAAGACCCTGACTTCTGTAAGCCAAGGCCTTCTCTGTGTATGATTACCCGTCTTATGATAATCTCTTTTATAGAATATGTAACATTCCTTACAAATAATGCTCCACAATTTCCTGCATCTTAGACCATTTGTCCTCCATGTCTTTTACCATGGCGAACTGGGTCCGGGTGCGGTCCAGATTATGTTCCGGACGATGAATTTTGAAATAATGATCTCCTTCTAAATAATCTGTCAAAAACCGAATTCCGCATTCCAATGTCATCAATTTTGCGCCCATAGGAAGCATCTTAATTTCCGTCTCTGTCAACGAACCGCCGCAGCCTTCAATAAATCCTTTGGTATACAAGGCAAACAGTTCCAGATCACAGGATATCTTGGACAAATCTTTCTCGTCCTCCTCTCCTGTATTTGCGCCGAAGCGGATAGAATCCCCATAGTCATACAGTGCTGAACCAGGCATGACTGTGTCTAAATCTATCACGCAGATCCCCTTGCCAGTCTCATGGTCAAGCATAATATTGTTGAGTTTGGTATCATTATGCGTAACTCGCAGCGGAATTTCGCCAGACGCCAGCATGTTGCAAAGTACGTGGCAGTCTTCTTCTCTTTCCAGTACAAACTGAATCTCTCTCTCCACTTCGGCGGCGCGGTGCATGGAATCGGCCTCCACTGCCTTTTTGAATTTATCCATCCGGTCAATGGTATTGTGGAAATTGGGAATCGTTTCATGGAGACTCTCTGCCGGGTAATCCTCCAAAAGTTTTTGAAAATGACCGAATGCCACTGCACTTTCATAAAAATCCTCCGGCCGTTTCACCACATCAAAGCTGTCTGCGTTTTCCACGAACCGATATACCCTCCAAAAAGTACCATCCTCTTCCTTGCAATAGGTGCCGCCGCCCTTGATGGGAATCACATTCAACGCCTCCCTTTCAGGGTCACCGCCGTTTTCCTTAATCTTCTTTTGAAGAAAAGTCGTTACTCCCATGACATTCTCCATCAGGCCCGCAGGATCCTTAAACACTTCATGATTCATTCTCTGTAAAATATATTTCCGCACCTTCTCTGGCGTCATCCGGCAGGTCAGAAGGAACGTATCATTGATATGACCGTTTCCATGCGGGGTAACATTTTCTAATTCCCCTTCAATCTCAAACTTTTCCGCAATCCGTATTAAATCCGTCTTATCTCTACTCATTCAGGCACCTCCTAGCCTTTCACGCCGCCACCTGTTACACCTGCAATAATCTTCTCTGACAGGAATACATACAGTATAAAGGTAGGCAAAAATACGATAACCACTGCCGCAAACATTCCCGCATAATCCCCTGTATATCTCATAGAGTTAATCATTCCGTATAAGCCAATGGCAACCGATTTTACTTTATCTGAGTTTGCAAAAATCAGTGACATAAAATACTCGTTCCAAACATTAATGAAGTTAAAAATAGTCACAGTGATAATGCCGGGCTGTGCCATCGGTAGCATAATCTTCCAGAAGGTTTTCATAGGCGGACATCCGTCAATCGCTGCCGCCTCCTCAAAAGATCTGGAAAGATTGCTGAAAAAGGTCAACAGGAAAATCGTTGTATAAGGCACATTAATACCCACATACAGGAAGATCAGTACCGCTCTGTTGGCAAGCGAAACGTTCAATATATTCCATCCTGCCACTAAGCCAAACAACGGCAGTACAATCATCGTTGCAGGAACACCCATTGCCGCCACAAACCCACTCTGAATCAGCTTGTTTCCAAGAAATGTAAAACGGGACAGCACATAAGCTGCCGGTGCACAGATTACAATTAAGAGTACACAGGATATGGAAGCATATACAAGTGAGTTCATAAAGAACACCGATACATTGGATGTACTCCATGCTTTTGCATAATTCTCCAAATGGATTCCTGTCTCAAATTTAAAAACCGTTCCTGAGAAAATCTCCTTGGACGTGGAGAAGCTCGCGCCAATAACCCATCCCAAAAGAACAAACGTAAACAGCACCCACAAAGATAATATGATATAACCGGGAGCCAAACGAAATTCTCTGTGCCAATTCACATGGTCGCGCACTTTATTTTCTTTTTTCATTCTAACTCCCTCCTTTAAAATTCAATATCATTATCTTTGAAAAGCTTATTGCATACCACAAAGATCAATACTACGCAGACGCTCAAAAGCACACCCACTGCTGCACCGATTCCGGCATTTCTTTCCGTCATACTGTTGCCGGCTCCAAAGATGTTCTGATACATATATACAACCGGTGTGATGGTCTGGGTATTGGAAACTACCATGGAGAACAGCTGTGACCACAGGAAGAAACCGGCAGAACTGATACTCCACATCGTAATATTCGTTTTGGTAACACCTTTCAGCAACGGAAGCGTGATGTAACGGAACTGTTGCAGTCTGTTTGCCCCATCCAGCGTAGCCGCCTCATAGTACTCCGTTCCAATTCGTTCAATACCGCTGGCAAAGATCAGCATATGGTATCCCACCATGCCAAAACAGTATGCTACCAACAATGCCGTAAATAAATGAGACGGGTCCAGCCACTGGAACTTCTCCAGCCACTCCCAATGCAATGCTTTACCAATGGTCTTAAAAAGACCAAACTTCGGGCTGAAAACATACTGCAGCCACATAGTCGCCAGTGCAACGGCACTTACAACGTTCGGCATGTAAATAATGGCCCGGAATACATTTTTAAATCGGATTCCACTGGTCAGGATTGCCGCAAAAAGAAGTGCCAGCCCCATCACAATGAGTCCCCCGACAAGCCAGATGCGGAAAATATTCCACATAGATATCCGGAACAATTCCGTATTAAACAATTTTATGTAATTGGCCAGTCCTGAAAACTGCCATTTAGACATTGCGTCTGTCACGCCCTCGATCTTAAAGAAACTCATGAGAACGGTTCTAACGATCGGATACACAAAGATAAGGCTGAACATAATGACCGCAGGTGCAAGAAATACCACAATCATTGTCTTATTCTTTTTCAATCCGGTTACCCCCTTTCATTGCCTGTGAGATGAAACAGGGCGGCACCGTCAAACACGATGCCGCCATACTTATCTCATGCCTATCCGTATAAGTGCCTATGTGTTTTTTGATAGGTCTTATAATACTTAGTTACCTGCCGCTTTCAGCGCATCCACAAATCCCTGCGCATCCAGAGAACCGCCGCAAAGCTTTGTAAAGTTCTCGATGATGATAGGAGTCATATCCGCATTTGCCTCTGCACCTGCGCCCCAAGGATAACGTGTGGTCAGGCTGTCCATAACCGGTTTCACATTGTTCAGAAGTGCCGGCCACTCTGCATTGTTGGAATCTGCCGGAATACCAACTGACATCTCGGAAAGAAGTGCATCTGCCTCACCCTTGGTCAAGTAAGTGATCAGCTGGAATGCCTGCTCAGCCTTCTGGGATTTTGCATTGATTGCAAATACCTGCGCACCGTAGTTGGAAGCTTCTGTTCCGTCTACACCGCCCTCAACTGCCGGATAGCTAAAGCATCCCCAGTTGAAATCTTCGCCTGCAATGTCTTTTACTTCGTTAGGAAGCCAAGAACCGTTCAGATACATTGCTGCTGTTCCCATTGCCAACTCTGTATTCTGTCCTGCCGGCCACTGGTTACTCTCGATTGTCTCGGAGAAATAGCCCTTGCTCGCCAGTTCTTCATATGCCTGTGCGGTCTTTAACACTGCCTCATTATCCCAATCCCCATTTTTTACAACTTCTTCTGTTGCTGCCTCACCAATCAGACGGCTCATATGATAACCAAACAAGCTGCTGATATAAGCATTATCATTGGTAATCGGTGTATAACCTGCGTCTTTAATCTTCTGGCAGGTATCCAGGAACTCATCCCATGTGGTGGGAACTGCGGTAACGCCAGCTTCCTCAAAGATTGCAACATTATAGAAGTAAGCAAATACATTGGGCTGATAAGGGATTGACTTTAAGGTTCCGCCGCCCACTTCACGACATGCTGCCATCAATCCTGCATTTGCAGTTGCTTCATAATCATTCGCTTTTGCCAAATCTTCCAGGTCTAAGAGATAGCTGCCCCAAGTTGTATTGACACGGTCGATATCTTCATCAAACAGATCAATATTCGTTCCTGCATCCAGCGCCGGCTGTAATCCTTCACGGATACCGGTACGTCCTTTAAACTGTACGTCAACAGCAATTCCTGTCTCTGCTGTAAATTTTTCTATAGACTGTGATATTGCCTGTGCCTGCGGTTCCGCCGCATCCCACATAGACCAGTACACCAGCGTATCGCCTGTAGCTTCCGCTGCCGGTGCCTCTTCTGTTGCTGCCGGTGCTTCTGCCGCCGGTGCCTCTTCTGTTGCTGCCGGCGCCTCTGCTGCCGGTGCTGAATCACCGGAACCGCCGCACCCTGTCAGGGTTGCCGCAACCATCGCTGCACAAAGAAGTGCGCTTAACATTTTCTTTTTCATACTCTTTCCTCCCTTTAAAGGTTCTGCTCTACACGATATGGAACGCATATCCTGTACGCATGTACTAACTGTTGTTGTTAATTATAGTTGCCGATTTGTAAAAAGTCTTTGTCATATTTATTTCCCTTTTTGCACTATCGGCTCATTTTTGTAAATTTTATATAATAGCAATGTCTATATGCATGACTTTTATGTCAATTTACACATTATGGCATTGCATTGTTTTCATAAAATTCACTATATTATTTTCAATATTCATTATTTATTTTGTATTTAGCATAAGTAAAGAAGAAATGATACCGCTTTTCCCTTTGCCTTTTTTGCACATTTGAGCTATAATGTTTTCAAATAGGATTTTTTATTTGCACAATAGGCCTGATTTTGGAGGAAAATATGAATTATAAGAGTATACAGCTGCAAGATATTGTCACTATTCACGAAATATATTCTATTCACTATTTTGAATACAAGTGCGATTTTTCTTTCCCTGGCGAATCCCACGATTTCTGGGAATTTTTGTGCGTTGACAAAGGCGAGGTTAACGTGCTTGCCGGCAAAACATTTCACGCATTAAAAAAGGGCGAAATCATTTTCCATAAACCCAACGAATTCCATGATGTAAAGTCCAACGGCTTAATCGCACCGAACCTGGTAGTCATGTCCTTTGCCTGTACCTCCCCGGTCATGTCCTTTTTTGAGGAAAAAATTCTGAAAGTAAGCGAACCGGAACGCCTTCTTCTTGCCCAGATCATCCAGGAAGCAAAACGCACCTTTGAGGGCCGTTTAGACAATCCTTACCAAGAGGAACTAATCCGCAACGAAAATCCTTACTTCGCAGGCGAACAGATGATTCGGCTTTACTTAGAACAGCTCCTCATCCTGTTAATCCGGCGGTATATGATTGACACATCCCCTGCCACTGCAGCGCCTGCTATCGTCAAATCTGTGAAACAAAAAGCCGACGGCGCCCTGTTTACACAGATACAAGAATATATGGAAACTCATATTCACGAAACTTTGTCCATCGAGCAGATTTGCAAAAATAATTCCGTAGGCCGCTCACAACTCCAGAAAATATTTCGGAGTAAGAGCGGCTACGGCACAATAGAATATTTTTCGAGAATGAAAATAGATCTGGCAAAACAGATGATACGGGAAGATTACTATAACTTCACCCAGATAGCCGACAGGCTCGGCTTTTCTTCCATTCATTACTTTTCCAGGCAGTTCAAGCGGATTACCGGTATGACCCCTTCGGAATATGCCTCCTCCATAAAGGCGCTTTCCGATAAGCCGAAATAAAAGAATTCCTATTCCCAAAGTTTTTGCGGATACATGCCCTGGTCTTTCAGAGACTGAATGGCTTTCACTACAGTCGGCTTATCCTCCTTGTAGGTCACGCCATACCAGCGGTCTTTGGATTTTAATACCGTCACCTCGGCCTTTTTCTCCTGAATCAGCTCATCCACCACAAAAGGCAGGAAGTACTCACATTTTAAAGGATTCTTGGAAAGATTTTCCGCCAGGAATCCTGCAAAGCGATCTCGGATTTCCGCCATCATGCTTTTCGTAAATCCCCACATGTTCATGGACACTACCGTATCCTCCGGCAGGAATGTCCATGTCTGCCCATCATCTTCCGTATAAGCCGTTCCGTCCTCATGTTTCTCAATACGGACTCTCTCCGTGATGGCCGTCAGCTTACTGTCTGCATCGGTTTCACAGACTCCCCTCGCCACATGGCCGTTTTCGGTCAGCGTATTTTTCAACAGATACCCTACCATGGTATACTGATACTTATCTGTATCCTCATGAGAAGCCAGGAAATCATAAATCATCTGAAACGCCTGCTGTCCGTAATAATCATCTGCATTGATCACAGCAAAGGGACTGTCTACCACTGGCAGACATGACAAAACGGCATGTGCCGTACCCCAGGGCTTCACTCTGCCCTCCGGCACTTCATATCCTTCCGGAAGATTTGCAATATCCTGATATACGTACTCTACCTCAATGCGCTTCTCTAGACGGTTACCAATCTTTTCCTTGAAATCCTGTTCAATCTCTTTCTTAATGATAAATACCACTTTTTCAAAGCCGGCCTTAACGGCATCATAAATTGAAAAATCCATAATGATATTTCCATACTCATCCACCGGGTCAATCTGCTTCAGTCCCCCGTAACGGCTCCCCATTCCCGCTGCCATAATAATAAGAATCGGTTTCTTCATATTAACTTACCCTCCCATTTAAAAGTCGTCCATTTGACCGGCACACATGCCGGCTGATTACGTATCCTGTTTTCAGTATAACAGTTTTCTATCATCTGGCAATGGCACAATCAACACCTTTTTTTATCTATAAAGACAGATTATGCTGTTTTAGGCCGTTTTCATCATAATTCTCACTTGTCTTTTCTGATACCCTTTGATAAAATACACGTACAAGTTGAAAGAAAGAGAGGAGCAGAATACTATGACATACAACGTATCCATAATCAATTCACCGGAGGAACTCTCCAATTGCTCTGTCTTTCATGTAGACCAGTTTAACTGGGGCGGCACCTACCGTCCGGTTACCACTGGCAGACTTGGATACATACCGGAATCCGCCTTTATTCTCGAAATGGAATGTGAGGAGACAAATCCCTGCCGCACTTATCAAGAAGATGGCGACCCGGTCTACCTGGACTCTGCTATGGAGGCATTTTTCTGCTTTTCCCCAGAGGAACCCAAGCCCTGTTATTTGAATTTCGAAATGAATGCCAACGGTGCTATGCTGGCCTGTTTTGGGCAAGCGCGTCAAAACCGCACCCCTTTCCCTAAGGAAATCCGGGAAGGGCTTTCCTGCCACGCACAGATTGGGAAAGACTCCTGGTCCATCAGACTGGTGCTCCCTGTCACGCTGATCAAGGCCATCTATCCCAATGCTGCTTTACGTGCTGGCAGCACTTTTACCTGTAATTTTTATAAAATCAAAGAAGAGGGAGAGCTGACACATTTCGCCAGCTTTGCTCCCATTTCCAGTCCCGAGCCAGACTTTCATCTGCCGGAATATTTTGCGCGGGCGCAAATGTGAAATTATTTTACTATTATCGTTGTTCACATTATTATATAACCCTGGCCTCTTAATCCACGTGGATTTCCCTTGAGATAACAGCCTTATCCGCCACACTGCTGTTCATTCCTTCCTGCTCCATTTTTGCCCAATGGTCAAGGTTGTCAAAAAGGAAGATATACAGTGTTTTTATCTCCTTCCCCTGAACAGCAAATCCGGCTCTGCCTGCCATTTCCGTATCTGCGTAAAGCATTTCCCCATCCTGATTAAAACAAATCGTATAACAGGGTTCATAAGAGTACCCAAGAAGTGCAAACATCTCTGCATCCGTCATATCGGGGTCTTTCGAAAGAAGCTTTTCCCTCCTGTCGTCTGTCAGCTCTCTCTGCTCTCCTGGTGTTGTCGCATGAACGATCACTTGATATGGAGATATCACCACATTCTCAAGGGTAATATTCCCTTTTTGCTCCCCCACCTCAATGGTCTTTACATCAGACTCGTCCACCTCGAACGGAAGGACTATCTCCCAACTGCCCTCCGTCCAATGGGAGGCGGATATTTCTTCGCCGTCAAGCATCCTGTCGTCATCATAGCCGAGACCGTTTATGTTTAAATTAAGTTTGCTGTTATTTACAGCCTTTTGTGCAAGATTCATTTTCAACATACCTGCAAACGTGTGGCTGTCGATTACCTCTCCTTCAAATGTATTTTCAAACCGCTCAGATGCATTTCCATCGACACTCCATGTCCCGTCGATATAAAATCCCGCAGCCGTCCGGTTATCCGTCACATGCATACCTGTATAATGCTCCGGAATATGGGTAAAGTCCGCCTCTTCGGCTTCAATATTTACCGTAAGGAAGATAGAATATCCATCACAGTAGACCTCTGAGGCAGTCAGCGTAATGCCTTTGTCCGATGCAGAATAATCTGATGTATCCAAATTGCCCGCATAATCTTCCTCTGTCAAAACAGTTCCCTTATCCGAATAATCGCCGGAATATATGATGTCATCCTCAACTTTCTCAAAGATTTTTCCAATCAACGGAATCTTTGCTGCCAGCGCAGGATTAAAATATCCCAGCCCGCCAATGCCAACAATTGCCATCGTTACCGCCGCTGCCGCTGTTATGCCGGCTTTCCCAAATTTCCCCATTTTATCCTTCCTCCTTCTATGTATCTGGATTTCTCTGTCACTTATTTCAGGAGCAAGGGCCTGCTTTAAGATTTGATTTAATTTTTCATCTGTCATATCCTATCGCCTCCAAATTTTCCTTCAACTGCTTTTTGGCTTTGCGTATCCGGCTCTTGACAGTTCCTTCCGGCAGTCCAAGAATCTCAGCCACCTCATGAATCTGCATATCCGCTGAATAATACAAATAGATTGGTATTCTGTACTTCTCAGGCAGAGACGCAACTAAGCCCTGAATCATGTCTATCTCATTTTGCTGTAGCACAATATGTTCCGGCGAAGTCTCCTTGTAATAACCTGGAACTTCATATCCCTCGTCAGACATCTCGTCCATACTGTCAATCTGGACCAATCTCATCCTGTTTGCATACTTTTTCTTCTTATTCTTCCAAAGATAAATGGAAGTGGATAAAGCGTAACTCTTTGTATTCTGTGCAGTGTCCAGCCTTTTTATTTTCTCCAGCAGCTTGAGCATAGTGTCCTGATACAGTTCGTCCCCGTTTTCCGCATCTTTCGCTATCATCCGGCAAAACCGCAGAATATCCTTTCCAAACTTCAGGACAAACCGCTCGAATTCGACATTATTCATAGCAGTCATCCTCCTTCTTCTTTCAAGTCGACTTGCAAAGATTTGCCCTTGCATGTATATATTGTCGTGACATTGGAAAAAGTTTTCGAATACTCAAAGAATTTATCCAGTCCCCTTTCTTACCATTCTATTATAGAGAAAGCAGGGGACTGTCCAGCCAATAAATCCGGGGATTGCAAGAAGGATAAGAAAGTTAAAAGAACTATAAAATATCCAAAATTACAGAAAACAATGTCAAAAACCGCAAAATATCAGGCTTTTGACATTGCTCTATCGTTGCAATTGCAAATTTGTTATTTTGTAAAAGTTGGCAAAAGTTAATGAGAGTAAAATTTTTGATTCTTGCTTCGCCTGTATCCCGCTTTGTCACAAGTATCTTTAATACGCTTTAATCCTGTTGCAAAACTTTCCATATCTTTAGAATAGTACAATGTACGAGCTATTAGAGGATTTCTACGAATTGGTCTTTGATTTCCCACCACATAACTTTCTGGCGTTTTATTTGTTGGAAAAGCACCCGAATTATAAATCTCAATTCTATTTTTGAAAATAGTAATTTCATTACTCTGCCCACCGTCAAACATTCTATGGCCATAAGAATTTGTAATCGCCTCCCTAATCGCATCTAATGGAATTTCCGGTATTTCTTTTCTCGTCATATTTCCAAATTCGACACGCCAATCCATAGCATCGATAATATACTGCTCCGCCTTTTTCTTTAATTCCATAACAGAACCGCTGAATCTACGTATGTCAGTAAATGTCAGGCGCTCATCAGATGCAAATTTCTCAATCTGCAATTCATTGACAATGCCACAATCACAAAAAAGAGCAGCACCTGCATTCAAAAGATAGTTTCCCGCTATCAGTTCCAATTTATCCAAAACCGTTTTTACATCAGTGTCCTCAAAATCAATTCGACCAGCTTCTTTTGCTTTCCTCAGATACTCCTCAAAAGCATCTTTATTTACATCGTCAATTGTATACTTAGATATCCTCTTCTCCCATGAATAATCAACATTATCACGCTTACGTATCATTGAATCATAAATGTTCTGATCCATAACAAGATCTTCGTCCGCTACCCTTATTCTTGGAATATTGTAGGCAAGATACGGACATCTGCTGCCTTCAAATCGTACTAAAATAGTCTTCCTGTCACCAAATTGTTGTATCTTTATTTCTGGATAAATAGCAGGTTTAATATGATTTCCGATTGCCTGACTTACTTTACGCAGAGATTCATCATTAATTTCCTGTCCGATTACTGTTCCATCATTTTTCACACCAAAATACGACTCACCTTTCTGGTGCTTATGCAAAATGGCAACAATAGAAAACATCGCTTCCTTTAGCTCGCCAATACTCTATTTATATTCAATTTGCTCTGTTTCAGAACCAATATTTACTAATGCCAACCTCATCACCCTTTATCCATTGATATTTGATATTGTACCTAATTTATCAACGAATATCAATGGAATTATGCTTACATCAATATTATTTGCAAAAACAGCCATCTAAACCATTCTGCGATAAGTTATGATACTTCTCAGCCATCCATGCCGGAAGCGCACCCATGGAGGTCGCAAGCACAATATCATAGTTCTCTTTACTGAGCATTTCCACAATATTATCCAATTCTGAAAAATCATACTTGTCTTCGGAGGGCTGCATCCTTGCCCATGAAAACACATTGACCGTATGTTTATTGAAATGGTGGCAGCCAGGCTTCCTGCTCCCAAACAATTTCTAAATGAATTCTTGCAGATTTCTCAATTACTTTTTGTTTTATGTTTCTGAATTTAAAGATTGTTTATAGATAGCAAATATTTATGCTCACTACATTCTCTATCGTGAATGGAAATAATCACGCAAGGTTACCTTGACGGAAGAGGGAATGATACTCCGGAAAAGAGCTGAGGAAATTCTGGATTTGGTAAAGAAAACGGAAAATGAGATTGCCTGCTCCGACGATGTGGTTGTCGGGGATGTCTATATTGGCGCCGGAGAGACAGACGGTATGCGCCTGCTGGCAAGAGCAGCCGGAAGTTTAAAAAAACTTTATCCCGGAATCCATTACCATATTTCCAGCGGCAATGCCGTTTTTGTCAGTGAACAGCTGGATAAAGGACTGATCGATTTTGGAATTATATTCGGAATGCCAGATACAAAGAAATATGAAGTATTAAAGCTCCCCTCAAAGGATATCTGGGGTGTCCTAATGCGAAAGGATTCGCCATTGGCAGAAAAAGAATCCATCTCCCCAGAGGACCTGTGGGACCAGCCATTGCTGATATCACAGCAGGAAACCGAGGGTGGCAGAATGTCCCAGTGGATGAAACGCCGCCTCTCGGAACTGGATATCATTATGACTTATAATTTGCTGTTCAATGCTTCCCTGCTTGTGGAAGAGGGTTTAGGATACGCTGTCTGTCTAGACAGGATTATCAATACTTCCGCTGACAGCAAACTTACCTTTCGCCCCCTGTCACCGTCCATTGAGATTGAGATGTATATGATCTGGAAAAAATATCAAGTCTTTTCCAAGCCTGCGGAAAAGTTTTTGATGATGATGCAGGAAAATATACAATAACGCAAATTCGTTATACCAAAAGTCAGATTATCCCGAATACATCAAAAAAACCGTAGACACTAATGTCTACGGGCTTTTTCTAAACTCCCCGAGTAGGGCTCGAACCTACAACCCCGCGGTTAACAGCCGCGT
>ERZ779621.141-NODE-141-length-47592-cov-30.574984_pt1 | contig 47592 bp, 40 predicted proteins | sample MGYA00514215_ERZ779621 | MGnify/ENA primary metagenome ERZ779621 (study PRJEB29562, sample SAMEA4376715) | mouse gut metagenome | isolation source: Cecum | study: EMG produced TPA metagenomics assembly of the A DSS colitis mouse model was used to assess the...
CGCGGACTCGGTATTAGCGAAAAGCTTTGCTTTGCTTCGCAAATAACTATACGAGATCCGCTTCGCGGACTCGGTATTAGCGAAAAGCTTTGCTTTGCTTCGCAAATAACTATACGAGTGCCGCTTCGCGGACTCGGTATTAGCGGAAGGAGCCTTTATGTCACTTTTAACAGTACACCACATCGGTTATCTCGTTAAAAAAATAGAAAAAGCAAAAGATGCTTTCCTGTCTCTGGGCTTTCAGGTGGAACAGGATACCCTGCGCGACGAAATCCGCAAGGTAGATATCTGTTTCCTCCTCAAGGACGGTTACCGGATAGAGCTGGTCTCCCCTTATGCCGGGGATTCTGTGGTGTCCGGGCTGATGAAGCGGTACAAAAACAGTCCCTACCATATCTGCTATGAGACTGCCGACTTTGAAGCTGCCTTCGCAGACCTCACTGCCAACGGTTATATTGCCATTGACACTCCCACGCCTGCCCCCGCTTTGGACGGACGGGATGTGGTGTTTTTAAGCAGCGCCGTGCTGGGTATGATAGAACTAATCAGGCCTTGAATATCCGCCTTTAACCAATCTTACTGAGAACGATATCCGCCATCTCACCCACATTCTTCATGGACACCACCTGTCCCATGTTGAATTTCATGCCAAACGCCTGCTCCACAGCCGCCAGCAGGTTGATGTGCTCCAGGGAATCCCAGTCTTCGATGTCATCCGCCGTGGTGGCATCTGTCACTGTGATTTCCTCATCATCAAACACATCCCGAAATACTTCGTTTAATTTCTCGAACACTTCTTCTCTGGTCATAGTATCCTCCATAACTCTGTAACCGGACTTATCCCGGCAAATCTTTTACTACTATATCCTTTTTGGATAAAAATGGCAACTTTTTCCTTGCATCTCACCGGACTTACACATGTCATCAGTCATCTGTAACCTGAATTACCGTGTTTTTCTTCTGATAGTCTTCGGGAATCACATACTGCCAGGTGCTGACACCCGTGTCATCTTCTACAATCTTCTCAAAGCCCATCTGGCCGTAGAATTCTCTCACCATACCGTTTTTGGCCGTAGGATAATAATAACCGATGATGGTTCCTATGCCTTTGTCCCTGCACGCAGCCGCCACGCTGTCCATCATGGCGTACTCCATATCCCGCTTGAGTACCCGGCAGCTCATAAGCCATAATTCCAGATGCAGTACCGTTCCGTCCTGCCTCTCTCCTGTAACAGCATCTTTCCTCTGATAAACCGGTATCTCCTCCATAGTTCCCTGTCTGCCAATCACCACACTCACCACGCCGTTGTCCCCGAACTTGTCCTCCAGTTTCCCATACCGGGTGATATAGGCGTCATCTGCCGCAAAGGCCTCGATATCCGCCTGGGTGTATCTTCTGGTGGTCAGGTTGAACTGATTGCTCTTATTGGAAAGCTGCGCAATCCGTGCCATATATAAGGATTCAAAGGCCTTGATCGTTCCCCGCATCTTCAGGGAAAGCAGATATTCTTTGTAGTCTCCGAAATTCTGAGCCTGTTTTTGTCTTTGTAAATTGGCTTTATACATCTCATTGCGCTTCCGGTCATCTTCTGACAGCTGTGTCACTTCAAAGAAACCGGAGCGGTCCAGCACACGGATATACTGTTCCGGTGATCCGATGCCGGGCACGGATACTCCTGCCACCTGACGCTCCACAATCTCCCGCTCCGCCGGATTATCGTCCACAAATACCAGACTGTCAGGTAAAATATTCAACTCCTGTGCAATCTCCACGATATTGCTGCTCTTCGGTTCCCAATTGGCCTTGATGACAATAAAATCCTCCGGTTTCAAGGTACCGTCCGGATGATTCAGCCCCGCAATGGCATTATCCTCCTCATTCTTGGAATCCACACACAGAAGTACCCCAATATCCTTCTGGGCTTTCACATACCCCTGGAACTCTGCATAGACTTGTCCCATAGGCGTCTCCTGCCCGATTTCCAGGTGTTCCACGCCGTCGTCTCCCACAATGCCGCCCCAGAGTGTATTATCCAGATCCAATACCAGGGCTTTCTTGTTTTTCCCGAAAATGGCCTTGATGATATGGGATACATTACAGGCAAACTCCGGAATCGCCTGTAAACACATGGCATACTTGTACATATGCCAGTACAGCGGGTCGGCCCACTTGTCAAGCCCATATGCCGAGGCCATATAGTTGAGGTCATTGATATAGAAATGTGCATGAGACCTGGCATACTCATAGAACCTGTCATTGAGCCGGTTGATAAAGGATATTCTGCCGTGGATATCTACCGCTTCCCGGTTTCCCAGAATCCGATAGAAGGGATACTCAAAGTTATTCTGGATCACAGGGCAGTGGTATTTCTCCGCAATCCTGTCCCACATTACCTGAAAATGCGCATACTGTTCTGTCAGCAGTTCCTCTACCTGCTGCGCCGAATCCCCCATCCCCGGAAATCTCGTAATATTGCGGTTGGATGTATGAATGAAAATAAGATCCGGTTCAAAGGCAGTCAGTGCCGGCTCGTCAAACATCACATCCTGCCAGTACTGTGCATATTCCGACTCATAAAATACAGGCTGTATCCCCTGCTCTAACAGGAATACCTCAAGCACTCTCACAATATCATGGGTAGTACTGCCTCCCAGGACTGCGATTTTCTTCTGTAGAAAATCAGACCGTTCTTCCAGCAGTTTTCGCTTTATCTTCTTTGATCGTTTCAAAATATCTTCACTATCAAAAGGATATTCCAGTTCCCGCATAACATCATTTCTCCCTGTCAACTCCGCCTGTGCTGTGGAATGTTCCCATACCCGCAAAAAGACAGGCGCATTTACACCTGTCTTTTATCATACCATAATCTGTTTGTTCTATGCAATCATTCCTCCGGCCGGAAGTCCGCATTGATGATTCTGGCGATTGCCTCCGCATATACTCTGCTGCCCGCCGGTGTCATGTGAACACCGTCTTCCAGATAATCATCCGCTGTCTCCGCATCAATGCCGCTCAGTTCAAAGGCATTATAAAAGATTACATTTTCATCCCTGTGCTGTTCATAGACATAACCCGTGCCTCTGGCAAAGCTGACCAACGGTCCGTACCCGTAATCTACAGAATAGCCGTCTCCCACAAAGGTCTTTCCATTAAAAATCTGACAGTAATGGGGGGCAATCAGCAATATCTTGGCATCAGGGAACTGGGCCTGTAAACGATTGACCCCGTCTTCCAGGGCTCCGGTGTAAGTGTGTATCTCACTCACCGGCAGCGTGCCGCCGTCCGCCAGCTGTCTGCTCTGGGGCACCTGGCCGTTTAAGAAATCATTTACCCCATACTCTATGATAAAATAATCCGTCTTTTCAAAATCACATTGCTTCAGGGCATCCCCTGCCGGATAGCCGTCGAAGATACTGCCGTCAATATTCCCCAGAATCGCATGAATGACACCCAGCATACTCCTGGATTCCCACTTGTCGAAATAAGCCTCCTCGCCGGGCAGAAGCGCCGCCGTAGTGCCTCCCATTGCCATGTTATAGACCTTGGCGTTACAGTCATGAGCTATAATGGCAGCTGCACCGCTCTCCGTTCTGTCATGATCCATGATGCTGTCACCCAGAATGACAATCTGCATATCATACTCTCTGTCATCCTCTTCTTCCTCTGTCTCCGTCTTGGCCTGATCGTCTTCCGCTTTCGTATCCTGCGTCTGTTCCACCACCTTGGGCTGTTCCTCATTCTCTTCCTGACTGCCCACTGTCTGCTCCGATTCGCCCTCTTTCGTCACCACACTGGTGCCTTCCTTAATCTGGTTCCACTCATTCTTAAGTTCCTGCACCGTCTGGTTATTTTCCTCTGCCAGGGCAAGCCGCTCCTTCTCCACCTTCATCTGCGCCTGTCCATACAGAATTTCAATCATTGCCAGGATACAGAAGCCTATCAGAACAATGAGAAGCAGATTGTTGCTGCTTTGTCTTCTCTTTCTGGGACTCCTTTTATTGTCCATCTATCTTCACTACCTTTCCGAATATGTTTGTTTTCTTCTTATGTCTGACTTTATCATATTTTTCCATTTTTGAATATCCCCATGCCTATTTATTAAGAAAACTTTCCTAAATCTTAAGAATTTTGATTTCCATTTTTCTATTTGTAACCAACCTGTACTATAGTATATAATGAAACAAAAGAAATATACCATGTTACTTGTCAAACAACGCTTACGAAAGGGATATTCTGATGTCATTGGTCAATCAGGGAGCCCAGCCTGCATCGGCACCGCTTACATTTGGACGTCAAAAACACAAAAGATTTCAAACAGAACCCCGCACCGCTTCCCCCTGGATGTGGAGGCTTTTTTTCTTATTCCTTCTTGTGCTGTTCTACTGCCTGGAACTTTTCTGGATCCGGCCTGTAGATGGAATCAACGATGACTGGGGCATGTACAGCACACTCTCCGGTGCCTATCTCGGCTATCCCGAAGCCCATGTGATGTTTTTCCTGTACCCCTTATCCTGGCTGTTGTGTAAACTTTATGAACTATGCAGCTTTATCCCCTGGTACGGTCTCTTCCAGCACAGCGTGCAGATTGCCTGCCTTTGTGTCATCTATCACCGTGCCATGCGGATCTGGCACAGACATGATTCCCAGGATGCTTTCTGGAAACCTGCACTGACTATCTTCTGCATCCTGTTTTTCCTGGTAAACCTGAACGTCCTCTCAGAGGCGCAGTATACTACCACGGCGGGACTTGCTGCGGCTGCGGCCATCTTCTGTTTCATTACCACGAAGATCAACAGCTCTGTCATCGTCTTTTTTGCAGATAATATACCCACCTTTGTCTTTGCCTGGATCGCCTTCAGCATGCGCCAGAACATCCTCTATCTGATGCTTCCCATGGCGGGGATGATGTGGATCTCCAAATGGATTATTGCCCGGCATAACGGCAGCGAAAACCTGGCTCTTAAGCTGTTTGGTTTTGCACTGCTTCTGGGGCTTGGCATGGGCATCTTCTGGGGAATCAATGCCGCCGCCTACTCAGCCCCGCAATGGTCAGATTTCCGCAAGATCAACCACTACAGAGAACGGGTCGGAGATTTCTACCAGTGGCCGGAATACGAGGAGTGCGCGGATGAACTGACAGCCCTCGGCATCACCGAAGAAGCTTATATGTACCGCAGAAACGGTGCACCATATATCGGCCACAACATGTCGGTAAATGACTGGAAACAGATGCATGACATTGCCAGGTCATGTTATCTGGCCCGCACCAGTATGCGTGAACGCCTGAAAAATATCGTGATCGGCAGCATAAACGTGTTTTTCTATGAGGACGGTATGCAGCCTGCCAACCTGCTGGCAGGTCTTCTGATTCTTCTGACCTTCCCCCTGATACTGATAAGACGAAACTGGCAGGCACTCATAGTCTACCTGTGTTATCTGTTCGGACGCAGTGTAAGCTGGATCTATGTACTCTACGAAGGACGTTTCCCAAAGCGTATCATCCAGCCGCTGATCACCGTGGATTTCCTGATCGTGTTTGGCCTCCTGCTGGGATTCAACCTTCTGTGTCTTGAGAACAGGAAGCGCTATGCCCTCATTCTGCCGCTGGTCTTGTCTTTGAGCGTGCTTTCTCTATATCTCACCAAAGTCAACGTGGACGAAAACTATCACGCCCATGAAGAAACCTGGGAGGAACTGAAGGCTTACTGCCATGCCCACCCGGACAACTTCTATATCTGGACCTACGATTCGGGAACCCTGGAGAATTACTGTGAATCCCCCTTTGACATGACCCTGGACACCTACAATAACTTCTTCTATACGAACTGGGGCGTGGTGTGCAATCCCAACAGCAAAATCAAGCTGTCCGCCCACGGCATAGGGGATTTCGGACAGGATGTGGCAGACAGTGACCATGTATATTTTATCCTGCGGGAAGCCCCCTTCAACAGGGAACATCCCGTAGTCATGTATTTCAGGCATACCTATAACGTGGAATCGGAAATCGCAGATATCTTCACCGCTGGAGATACCGTATATCATGTCTATCAGCTTAAGTAACACGAGAAGAGAAAAGACCCAGAATGACCAGCGCCGTCACCGACAGCATTACCGGATACAGATATCTGGTGAGCACACAGGGCCCTAACAGCAGGGTGCCCGCAAGGGCTATGACATACACTGCCGGCACAAGCATCATCGGCTTCTTTAACCCGATACAGCAAAGACAATAGTAGAAAAGCATCCAGCAGTAGAAAGCGGGCTGCATCACAAGCGCCAGCGGCGGAATATACCGCCACACCTCGTCTACCGCCGCAAAATACCGATACACAGACTGCAATAACTGTAACTTCTGGTGTCTGACATATCCCGGTGCCAGAGCCTCCATATAAGCCTGCTGATCACTGGGATAAGAAAGCTGCAAATATCCCTTGGCATAGGAATAGACATCATTCAGGTAGGTGGTATCTACCAGATACCACATGCCTTTATTTTTTAATAAAAAGGCTTTCCAGTACTCCCCCGGATACCGGCACCCCAGCGAAAGCCATTCCTGCGCCAGTGTCTTAAGCACTTCTTTGTCTCCCACAATATCCTTCTTGCTCCGGTCTGCGATGGCAGGCACATACTCCGGCAACTCTCCACCGTTCCAGATCAGAGAAAGATTCTCCAGATCCTGCGCCGTCAGTTCCTCTTCATGAAAAGCAGCGACACGGGCAATCTGCTGAGCCGGCACACTGAGCATTTCCCTGGCATAGGTATCACTGGTGGCTCCGGATGCCTGAATCATCAGGGTATTGAACAGCAGATACAGGATAAAAGCAGCCGCATGGGCAATCCCCAATCTTTGATTCCACAATATTTTTCTGCGAAATACAAACAAGGCCACTATCACATACAACGCCCAAGCATAAATACTGTTATTCCGAAATAACAGCAACAATACCGTCAGCACCGTATAGGCCGCAAACCAGCCCTTTCCGGGACAGGCTGTCCCCTGCCAGGTCACCGCTTCCCAGACAAACACTGCAAAGACCATCACAAGCACCGCATAAATCGTATCCTTGGTAATGGAAACCGCCAGCAGCCCGTGGGTAGGATAAAAAGCCGCACACAGCACAAAGAAATAACACAGATACCGGTTCACACCCTTTCTGCGGAAAAACGTATACACATAGGAAAAGCAACATGACACCACTGTCATCTGCAACAGGGAATATATGGCAAGCCCCGCCCGGTCTGCATTGGTTACAAAGGGCAGGATTTCTCCCAGTTTCAGACTCATGGATAACATCAGGGTATGAATCAGAGGATGATGGGTCGTGTAGCCGCTGATGCGGATCTGATCTAACTGGGGAATCACATCGTAAGCCATGATTGCCGGATAGTAAGTGGCAAAGGGAATCAGGAAACCAAGCATGATCACCAAGAAAGAATACAGGAAACCCTTCCAGGGACAAAACTCTTTCTTTTCAGATGCCCTTCTCCCCGCGCTGCTCTCTTTTCCATAGCGGGAGACCAGACGAAAGAGCATATTCTGTCCCGCGTAACATATGGGGATAAAGCAGAGAATCCAGACAAACACTTCCAGACCACTCACACCACTTTCAAGCCCCGGATGGCTCCACCACAGTCCTGTCACCTGAAATGCCGTGAAGACCGCCGCCAAGGCTGCCCTCACCCAGACAGCAAAAAAGACTTCCTCCATAAACAAAGCCTTTTTCCACAGACAATATAATCCAAAAAGAAGGAGCATCGGGAAAATGCCCATGGTATACAGGCTCCCCTCTCTCCACAACAACAGACTGATTCTCACATATGCAAGAAGGGCCGCTGTCCCGGCAATTCCTGTGACAGCCGCCTCCTTCCCTGTAAAACGCTCCTTAATCTTCTCCATCATAAACCCCGTACCCTCCTGGTCACAAGAGTCAGCCGGTATTCAAAATCCCTGCGATTCTTAAGCGCCATATTGGACAGCATCAGCCCGGCAAACAAGGACTGAATCGCCGCCAGTCCGATAAACCCACAGACGAACAGAGTAGGAAAACGCATCACCAGCCCTGTTTCCAGATAATCAATCATGATCGGAATAAACAAAACCACGGCAATGGCCGCCAGAATGGCCGAGCACAGTCCAAAAAATCCCATGGGCTTATAATCCCTGTACAGTTTTAAGATGGTACGCAGTACCCGGAACCCATCGGAAAAAGTATTTAACTTGGACTCGCTTCCCTCCGGTCTGTCACGGTAATCCACGATCACATTCTCAATCTGCATATTGTTATAGACCGCATGAATGGTCATTTCCGTCTCAATCTCAAACCCTGTGGACAATACCGGAAACGTCTTGACAAACCCATAGCTGAACGCCCGGTATCCCGTCATGATATCCTTGATATCACAGTCGAACAGTCTGTTAATACTGCTGCGCACAATAGAATTGCCAAAGTTATGGAAAGGCCGCTTGTTCTCCGTAAAATATGTGGAAGAAAGTCTGTCTCCCACCACCATATCGGCATTGTTTAAAAGAACCTTGTCCACCATCTGTCTGGCATATTCCATGGGATACGTATCGTCCCCGTCCACCATGATATAACATTCCGCCTCCACTTCGCGGAACATCCTGCGGATCACATTGCCCTTACCCTGCATATTTTCGTGCCGTATCACTGCGCCGGCTTCTTTTGCCAGTTCTATGGAACGGTCTTTGGAATTATTATCATACACATAAACCACAGCCTCCGGCAGCGCTTCTCTTGCATCCTTTACTACCTTGGCAATGGTCTTCTCCTCATTATAGCAGGGAATCAGTACGGCTATCTTGTCCATCTTTTTTCTCCTAATACACTTTGATTGTATCCTTACCTTTTATCTTACCATAAAATGTCATCCTTCTCAAAGCTTTTCTATGGAAGCAATCAGATACTTCTGTCTCTTGAACACAAGGCGCAGAAGAACATCCAGATATTTAATGGCGATTGTCAAGAGCAGAAAGGTGGCAAAAAAGCCTGCCGTCATCACCAGCATGATAGCTGTCCAGCCTTCCACCGGTTTGTTCTCTCCCAGATAAACCACAATCACATAAACTCCCGCCACCACCATCAGTACCGCCATCAGCACCGAGAGTGATACCGCCACCTTATAAGCCAGATCCGTAAACAGAATCAGGGCATCTACCGCTGTATTTTTCTTCTGGGCATCTTCAAATCTGCTGCCGATCACGCCCTCTGTCCGGGACATATACTCCATGTCATATATCTTAAGCCCGCAGGATGCATAGACCGCTTTCCGGAAAGGAATCGTCTTACTGTAAGCCGATGTGCGGTTGACCGCCCTTCTGGAAATAATCTGGAAGCGCTCTGTTGCCAGTTTTCCCTCTCCATGGGCAAAACAATTGTACACCGCATAAAAGGCCCGGGAGGAAAGTCTGCTCTGACTCTTCGGCGGCAAAGCCGCCACAATATCATAGCCTTCCAGGGCTTTCCGGTAAACATCCATCACCAGTTCCCTGTCATAATCCGCATAACAGGAATCAAACTCGAAGACAAAGTCCCCGATGGACAGATCAATACCCGCGTTCATGGAAGCCTCAAGGCCATGAAAAAATCCCATCTGTATGATACTGATGATGGCCTGATCATGCTCCTCTTTATACTGATAGACGCCATCCAGTGCCTCGCCGCCCGCATCATCGTTGACGCAGATAATCTCGTACTTGTGGAAGTTGTCATCCAGTACACCGCCCAGCATTTGCAAAAACTCATACACATGTCTCTCTCCCCTGTGAAGATACACCACCGCGGAGACAAAATTGCTTTCTTTATTATCCATGTAACAGCACCTCATCCAAATCGTAAACCGTATTTATCTTTCCTGAGAGCACACTGATAAAAACAGGGCTGTCGGAAAATTTCCTGATCACAGTCGGCCGGGAATCGTCAATCTCTGATGATTTCAGTATGGGTTTCATGGAAAACAGAGATTTTTCATACGTAAAGGTAAGGTCTTCGCGCATATATTTCCTGGCAAGACCCGCCATATAAGCCCAGGCCGTCTGCGGTCTGGCCGCGCAGTCATTACAGTTGCCAAGCTGCCCCGGATGACAGTATCCCGGTTCACATTTCCTCTGGCAGGAAAATGTGGGAACATCGTCATAACTGGTAATATGCGGGGTAAAGGTCACCGCCGTCAGGGAATGATACCCTGTTTTGCCAAAAGGCATAATGGAGAAAAACGGCCCGTCCATCACCGTCAGCCCCAGGTTCTTAAGCCGCTCGTCCACCCTGCACAGAATAATCTCACACAGTTCGTACTTGATCTGAAAGGGCTCATAACCGGCCAGGGCACAGATCTGGTTCACCGACGCATAGGATGCATTTAACACAAAGCCGGTATGATACTTCGTTCCATCCGCCGTCATAATCACATATTCATCGGCTTCCCGTTCTATCTGCGTAATCCTCGTATGGTACACCAGGCTGACGGAAGGGTATTGCGCAATCTGGGATAACAGTTTGTCCCGCAGAAGCATGGCATCATACGTGTATTCCCTTGTCAGGAAAGCCCCGTCACATTTCCCTTCCTGGAAATATCTGGAGGGGGACACCTCATCACAGCGGATATTTGTCTCCTGGCAGAACTTCCGAAACTGCTCTGCATTGGTCCAGGAAAAGTCTTTCGATGTGGCATATACCTGATCAAACTCCGTCAGAATACAGTCTGCATAATCCTTGCAAAATTTCTCAAAATAATGAGCCGACTTTATCGCCGTGGAGAACGATCTGGGATAATGATACCCCATATGCACCCTGGCCTGGTTAATGTAGGTGGCCCGCCGGAAAGAAGCATCCTCATACTCAAGCACCACCACGTTCTGGCCGTTTCTGCCGCACACAAGAGCAGAATAAAGTCCGTATAGGCCACCTCCGATAATCACTTTATCACATTTCATCCCTGTCCCGTCCCCTGCCAATCTCTTCCAGTGCTCTCTGCGTTATCAGCGTAATCTTCCTGTTATCCTCCCCGCCCTCTTCTATGGTACGGGCGAAAAGATCTATCATCTGTACCAGATTATTGCCCTCATCAAACCGTTCCTGTAAAACCATGCGGTATTCCGGCGGATTCTCGGTATCTTTCCCGCCCTCATAAGCCATTACCTGAATGGTATGTTCCCCCAGCATGTCAAAGACAAGCAGCCCTTGTTCGCATAATACTCTGACCGTTCTTTCTTTCCGTTCCGCCAACAGATTACATTCGATTCTGCCACGAACGCCTGCCACCTCAAAATAAAGAAATCCGGCCTGGGCATACCCCTCACCATCCACAGCCACACTGTCCACCTTAATGATATCTATGGACTGCTCAAACAGATAGGCCAGCACCGACAGCATATGCACGCCCACTGTCTCATAGACATGCTCCCCTTTATAAAAGCGGCCAAACTGGCGGATTACCATATCCATATACAGGACCTTGCCAAACCGGTGCAGATATTCTTTCATACACTGCAAAGACGGCGACACCATATAAATATAATCGGTAAACAATACACAGTTCTTTTCTTCGGCAAGACTCATCAGCCTTTCGGTATCTGCAAAACTCCTGCACAGGGGTTTTTCACAGAAAACATGAACCCCGTGGGCAAGCAGTTCTTCCACCACCGGCACATGATTCCGGGTAGACACACAGACAAATGCACAGGCAATGCTGTCTATCACTGCCTGCAAATCCACACCATCCTCCTTGTGATGATCACAGATTCCCAACAGGCGAAACTTCTCCGACTGCCGGATATATCTTTCTATAATATGTCCCCAATAACCGTATCCTATCAGTATGCAGTCCATGCAGCACCGCCTTTAGTCTTTCGGTTCATATTTATGGATTGCTATATTCCACAGAATTTTCATCAGATCGATATTGCCCTTGATGGGACTGATCTTCGTAGGAATCTTGCCTTCCGGATACTGTCTGAGTACGGGTACTTCCGTGGCTCTGTAGCCCAGACGGGGAATGATCACCGTCAGATAATGAATCAGTGCATAGGTAGGAAAATCTCCATAACGGAAAGGCTGTATTCTGTCATCCTGGAATACACGGATGCTGTGTGCCCGGAACCCGTTGGTGGTATCTGTATATTTACAGCCGGAAAGAATGTTGATGATCGGCACATGTATCAGTTTAATGGCAATCTCTCTGGATCTGGGCGTATTGATAGCCACGCCCCCCTTCCGGTATCTGGAACCCTGGGCGAAGTCAAAACCTTTGTCCAGTGCCCTGGCCATCTTGAAAATCCCCTCTATCCCGTCTTTTCCATTGCCGTCTATGGTGATAGTGCCCTCATAGCCGTTTACCAGCGCATAATAATATCCCAGCATCAGCTGATCGCTCAAATGCCCTTTGGATTTACGGATTACAAGGGCTGTCACATCATACTGTGCAAGCATCTCTATATCTGCGCTTCCATCCGTACTGCCGCCGTCACAGATAATCAGATCGGCTACCGTAGAAACCTTTAGTTTCTGCATCTGCGCCAGCTGGTTTTTAAATTTTTCACCCTCATTCAGGACCGGAATACAAATCAGATACTTGTTCTTTTTCTCTCCAATCTGCGTCAGCTCATATTCCGGCAGTCTTATTTTGTCATTAATCAGTTCCATTTTCACATCTGTTTTCATGTTACTCTCCATTCTGTGTTCCTTTTAACAGTAACGATAACTTATACGGTGGTTTTTTGCAAGCATCAGAAGCCCTGGTAAATAAACTCTGAAGCGCTGTAACCCGGCCCATAACACCCCAGCAGAATTACGGCAAACAAAAGCACATACCACATCATCCACCGCACCGGCAGCGCCTTCTTGGCAATCCGGTCACGCACCCCTTCTTTCTGCTGCATCACCGAAACCCTGCACAGAAGCAGAAGAGATAACAAGGTGATTGCCGCCTCTATCACATCAAGTCCCAGCGTAAACAGGGAACCATCCCACAGGATATGCGGATTCCAGACCGTCACCGCACTTTTCAACATGGCAAAGGCATCCCCCACAGAATCCGCCCGGAAGAACAAATCCCCGATGCACACCAGGAAAAAGGTACGCAGAATCCGGACGCCGTTCACCATCTTTCCGGAAGCATTGATGGACAGCCGCTTCATGACCTTTTCACAGGGTGGCGAAAGAAGTTCTTCCATCACGATATAAAACCAGTGCAGAAGGCCGGAACCGATCACAAACTTCCAGTCGCCTCCATGCCATATGCCCACCGTCAGCCAGAGAATAAACATGGCCGCAAAGGTCGCATACTGCTTGCCTTTCTTCTTGCCGAATTTCTCCTTCCATGACTTGTTCAGGCTGGTAAAGAACTTAGACCTGAGCACCGGATAAAACACATATTCCTTCATCCAGATACCCAGCGTAATATGCCATCTGCGCCAGTATTCCGCCACACTCTTGGCAAAGAACGGGGTCTGGAAATTCTCCGGCAGGAGAATCCCGAAGCTCTCCGACATGCCCAGCACAATATCCATACAGCCCGAAAAATCCGTGTAAAGCTGGAACGCATAACAGGCAGTGGCCACCCAGATATAAGTCCCCGGATAACCGCCGTAATCCCCATAGACCGTGTCCACTAACATCCCCAGCCGTTCCGCAATCACCAGCTTCTTGAAGAATCCCCACAGCATACGCTGTAAGCCGTAAGCCACCCTGCGGTAATCGAAAGCATGGGGTGCAAAGAACTGTTCTCCATGTTCCCGGTACTTTAAGATCGGCCCGGAGATAATCACCGGAAAATACATGCCATAGAGCGCCAGTTTAAGGAAATTGCGCTGTGGACTGGCAATCCCATAATACACATCAATCACATAGCCCAGAAGGGAAAAGGTATAGAACGATACGCCCAAAGGCACCAGAAAATCCACACTCTCTATCAGCGTCCTGCTGCTGCCAAACAGTCTGGCCACCCCGTCTATCGTATAAATTCCAAAATTCACATATTTTAAGACCACCAGGATGCCAATATTGACTAATATAGTCATCAGCAGAATCATTTTGCGCTTCTTTTCCGCTTCTTCCGGCGTCCCTGCCAGCAGTCTGCTGCCCGCATAGCAGGCCGTCACCGACACAATCGGATACACAATCAGCACGCCCTGGCCAGAAAGCAGATAATACAGGATACTGCACAACAAAAGAAGCCCCCACTGGAACTTCCGGGGGATGCTGTAATACAGTAGCAGCATAACCGCAAAAAAACACAGAAAATAAAAGGATGTAATACCCATAATGCCGTCCATTCTCTCGAAATTATATAGAATAATAAAATTTTATCATAAATATATCCCGAAAGAAACCTTTTTATCTACCGCCTCTATCAAATCTTCATTTGCATAATACTTCCAAATAAAGTAGAATATATCCGTATATCAAAAGTTAATTTACCTGGTAAATTGGCTTTGAACATTGAGATTTGGGACTGTTTTACGCCCCGGAATGGAGCTTACCATGTTGTTTAATTCCATGACTTTCGCCATCTTTCTGGTGATTGTTTTTATTCTATATTATCTGGTACCCCACAGACTGAGTTGGCTTTTTCTTCTACTGGCCAGCTATGCCTTCTATATGAACCTGCATGTTGGTTACGGCTTCCTGCTTCTTGGAAGCACACTGCTGACCTACGTGCTGGCATTACAACTGGAAAAGACAAAGACCCCTCATCATAAAAAGCTTTGTCTTCTATGCGGTGTTATTCCTCTGGTTCTGATCCTGCTTGTCTTTAAGACAGCCTCCCCTCTCATCGACAGGTTAAATGCCCTGATTGATGCGGGCCGGCTGAACATGCAGCCCCTGACCCTGCGGATTCTTCTGCCTGCCGGCGTATCCTTTTATTTTTTCCAGTCCATGGGCTATTTAATCGATGTATATAAAGGAAAAATCCGGGCCGAAAGACATTTCGGCTTCTATGCTCTCTTTGTGTCTTTCTTCCCGCAGCTTCTGGCAGGACCTATCGGCCGGGCCGACAGCCTGCTGCCGCAGTATAAGAAAGAGCGGCCTTTTGACTATGACAACGTGACCTATGGTCTGAAACTGATGGCCTGGGGCTATTTTAAGAAACTGGTGATCGCGGACGTATTTGCCGGCGTGGTGGACAAGATTTATAATCAACCCTACAGCTATGTGGGCCTGGTATTTATCATTGTCACCATCATGTTCGCCATAGAAATATACTGTGATTTCTCCGGCTATTCGGATATTGCAATCGGCTGTGCAAAGCTCTTTGGCATCGACCTGATGACCAACTTTAAGAGTCCCTACTATTCCTTCTCCATCAAGGAATTCTGGAGCCGCTGGCATATCTCCCTCTCTACCTGGTTCCGGGACTATGTCTATATCCCTCTGGGCGGCAACCGTGTCAAAAGATGGCGCAACTGTCTGAACTTGATGATTACCTTCCTGGTCAGCGGTTTCTGGCATGGCAGCAGCCTCACCTATATCCTCTGGGGCGGCATCCACGGGCTTTTACAGATCATTGAGACTTTTATCTACCCTAAGGAACGCAAAGGGGAAGTAGTGGTGCGAAAGAAACACTGGTGGCAGCTGCCAATCACATTTGTACTCCTGTGCTTTACCTGGATTTTTTTCCGGGCCAATACGATACAGGACGCTTTCTGGATCATCTCCAGACTGTTCTGGGATGCCTCCAGACCGCTCAGTTACCTACAGACTGCCGCCGTCTGCCTGGGTATGCCGTTCCTTTCCGTTGTGGGTATGCTATTATCCATCGCGGTGCTTGGCATCTATGACGGAATTTCTCTGAAACAGGATGTGATCAGACTGATTTCCAGGCAAAAATGTTTCCTGCGCTGGCCCATTTACGTCCTGCTCCTGGTATCAATCGCCCTGTTCTCCAACAAGGGAATTGCCACAGAATTTATCTATTTCCAGTTCTAATGGAGGAATCGTTATGAAAAGCAAAAAGAATATACTGAAATTTATAATAAAGTGTATTACCATCCCGTCAGCTGCCATGGGCATTATTTATCTGTTAAACATTCCCTATCAGAAAATTGATGACGAAAAATATATGGATCTGTGGAACCTGCGTATGCTGGGCAACCAGATCCCGGAAGATGAGATTGATTTCGCCAATATCGGCAGTTCCCACGGTGCTTATAACTTTGATTACACGGCCCTGGAAGCACTAAACAACACCTGCTTTAACTTCGGCAATGCCAGCCAGACATATACCTATGACCTGGCCCTGTTAAAAGAGTACGGCGTCTATCTGGATGATGAATGTGTGCTGTTCATCCCGGTCTCTTACTTTTCCTTCAACAATGAGACCGTAAACGAGACAGAGGCCCAGGCGTTAAGCATCAAATACTACCACTGTCTGTCCCCCCGGAATATCCCGGACTATGACCTGTATACAGACATCGTGACCACCAGGCTGCCCATTCTCTCCGCGGGAGAGGATATCCTGAAGCTGTGTCCCAACTTAAACCTTACCCTCACGGCCCAGGCTGCTGAGGGTGACGACAACGGCATCAACGTGGAAGAGTTTGCCGACCGGGCAAGGCAGCGTTATGAAAGGCACTTTGTGGGCAAAGAAGAGTATTTCCTGCCCGAGCGGATCGAAGAATTGTATGCCATCATCGAATACTGCCAGAATGACAACATTATCCCGGTTCTGATCACCACGCCTTTCTCACAGTATTACAATGAACTGGTGTCAGATGAATTTTTACAGGAATTTTACGCAACCGTCCATAAGATTTCTTCTGACACAGGTGTCAGTTATTATGATTACTCCCATGATGAACGCTTCCAGTATACGCTGGAATACTTTTCGGACTCCGACCATTTAAGCGATGCGGGCAAACAATATTTCATGGGTGTCTTACAGGATGAAGTGACAGAAGTGCAGGAGGCGCTCAGGTAGCGCCTCGCATATGCATGAGAGCCTCTTTCTCCACATGTCTGTCCGGGGACAGGTAGAAACTTTCCACCGCCTCTTTGGCAATCTCCGGTGTCACCTCCGCTGGCAATGTGATACCGGGATGGAACAGGATTTCCAACACTCTCCCGTCCTGACCCGCTTTGCGCAGCATCTTCGGATACAGCTTCTCTATTCTGTCCTGATCCATACGACCGCTCATCACAAGCCCCCAGAGATACATCTGCTCCATGCCATGGGCACGATAGTAGCGGTCTACCTTATGGGAATAAAGCGCCAACAGTCTGTTCTTCACAAAATTAATGGGCCGGTAAGTCTTTAACAGTCCTGTCTCCGAAAGAAATACCCCCAGCACTTCCTTGGAATTTCTGATATAGGAAAGCTTCCAGCCTTCCTCCTTAACCACCTCCAGGATTGCTTCCCATACCACCGGAATCATGTGTGCATGTTGATGGCTGTCCAGCCGCAGTCCCTCCTGCTTACAGGGTATCCCGTTCTTTCCGGCAATCTCCACACACTTGTCGATGGCAGCCATTGTCCTGGTAATCTGGGCTTTGATCTCCCGCTTTAACTGCGCTTTGACCTGACCGCGTTTCCCCGGCAGATAGGAATACTGAAAGAGCCCTCCCCAGGACAGCCCCATCAGGCCGCTGTCCCCCTTCACGAGCAGAGGCACCTCTCCCTTTCCCGCAAGGCTTCGCCCCTCCACAAAGTCCAGATGTACCGACATGAGCGGCACAAATGGCAGCCCTGGAATCTGCTCATAGAACATTTCCATACAGGTCTCAAAACAACTCATATTCGGTACAATACTGATACTGTCCAGTTTCCCAGCCTGCATACATTCCAGCATGTCCCTGGAAGTATTGACCGTCAACGCATAATCATCCGCATGAATATCTGTCTTCACCATATATTAACCTTTCCTGTTTTCCCCGCGATGCCTATCGCTGGGGTTCCTCCACATATCGGAATCCGTCCTCAAATCCTTCACCCCGCAGTTTTAAGTGGTCTAACTGGCCGCCCTGGGGCGTGGACGGAAATGCCGGATAACCAATCAGATCGCCCTCTGTGGGCTCCCAGATGGTCACATTTTCCACCTGTACCTGTTCTGCCGGCCAGGCGCCGTAAGGCCTCTGCTCTAACAGCCAGCCGGGTTCCATATCCCCCACTTCCAGGAACTTACTGCCAAAGAACAGCAGGGAGACCAGCATGACAAGCACTCCCGCCATGGAAAGAATATCTTTCTTTAGCAAAGCATATCTTCCTTCCCACCCGCCAAGCGCCAGGGCAATGATGATAAACACATAGACCTGCCCATAACGGATTAAGGGTGCCGTCATCAGCCAGAATACCAGACACACCTCGCCGGCGGCAAGGATTGCCATATACACATAATTCCTGCGGGCAATCTGTTTTCCAATCATAATAAGCACGGCCACCGCGCAGGCAGCTCCCACCATAAGCAGGATACGATATCCCACACTCTGGGACATAAACCAGTGCGGCATCCAGGCAAACAGTGTGCCTTCATACCTTTCCGCATAACCTGCCACATCCGTAAATCCCCGGGCCCACATGGTGAGATTATACTTACTGTCCTCCAAAAGCACCTCCGGATTCATCTTCCAGTCCACGGAAAACAGATCAATCCCCGCATAAGGATAGACCAGGTAACCGGATATGATCACATTGCGGATCAGATAGGGAATCACAATGATAACTGCCAGGATGCCATTCCCTGCAATACTGAGGAACTTTTTCTCCCGAATCAGCAGATACAACGGGTACAGAACCAGAATAACGATGGCCGCCGCCGAGAGCTTCACCGTAAGCGCATAAAAACCCACCAGACAGACATAACACCAAGGCGCTGTCTCTTGTTCTCCTCTTTCTGTCAGCTCACACCATTTGGTACAGATATAGAGAATCAGAAGCATTGCCCATAAATCCGTACCGGGAGAAGCAATACTGTAGCGGCTCTTCACCACATAGACCACCGTCACACATTTGAGCAGGTCTGAAGTCTGCCACTTCTCTTTTCCGGGCACATGTACCGTACCAAAGGCGTAGAAAAGCGCACACAGACAAAGAAAGCCGTTCATGGTATGAAGAGACTGTCCCACCAGCCATTCCAGGCTGAAAAGTGCCTGTAGACACATGAACGCGCTGTTATAGGCAAAGCGCATATGCAGGTTTCCCAGTCCAGGCACCACACCATACTCTTCAATCCAACGGATTGCCTGGGCATGATACAGCCCCGTATCATACTGCCCCGGATCCTGGGCAGTCCACAGAAGCATGGACAGTAAACTTAAGAAAAGCAGTACTGCCCTGCACAGTGCCGCTTTGCTTCTTTCCATCTTTATCCCGGGCAGAAGTACGGGCCTTTTCCCGGCACGAAAACATCCTGCCCCATAGACTATTACCAGAAGTAATCCTATGGCTCCCAATATGGTACAGGCAATCCCTGCCACTTTATAAAACACGCTGAACAACTGCGCATAGATATTCAGGAACGCAATGCCTGTCACGATATAGATATCCGGCTTTCCCATACGCTGTATATCTTTCCGGCAGATACCATCCACGATTGCCTTACCGAATATAAACGCGGCCGCACCGATAATAAGCCAGGAAAAGAACACTGTCAACATTTCTATTTGTCCTCCCGCACATCCTCACGCCAGACAAGGGTATCTATGATATATCTCGGCCTGTGTTTGGTCTCCATATAAATCTTGCCCACATATTCCCCGATGATACCCAGGGAAAGAAGAGTGATACCGCCAAGCATCAGCGTCACAATCAAAGTAGTGGTATAGCCCGGCACATTGTTGCCGTTCACCCAGTCCACCAGACTGATAATACACATCACAAAACTGAAAATACAGACTAAAAATCCCAGTCCTGCAATCAGACGTAGGGGTCTGACACTCATGGATGTGATACCGTCGAGCGCAAGCGTCATCATCTTACTTAAGGTATATTTGGAGTGTCCCGCCTCCCTGGCCTTCACATCAAAATACACCACATCGGAGGGAAATCCCATGGTGGGAATCAACCCCCGCAGAAACAGATTGGTCTCCTTATATTCCGCCAGGGCGTTCAGGGCTTTCTTCGACATCAGCCGGTAATCTGCATGGTTCGTCATCACGGTACTGCCCAGCATATGCATCAGCTTATAGTAGGCCGTGGCGGTCGCTTTCTTAAAGATGCCGTCAGAATGTCTGTCATTGCGCACCCCATAGACTACCTCGCAGCCATCCATATAACGGGCAATAAACTGATCCAGGGCCTCGATATCCTGCTGCAAATCCGCATCAATCGTGACCACTGCATCCGCATACTGTCTCGCCGTCATCATGCCTGCCAGGATGGCACTCTGATGCCCGTAATTGCCTGCCAGACTCACCACGGAAAACATCCTGTCCTGTTCTGCAATCCTGTGCAGCAGATACAGGGTCTTATCCTTGCTGCCATCATTGACAAACATAATCTTGCTGCCTGGTGCAATCTTTCCTTCCTGTATAAGGCGTCTGATCTTATCACCCATAACGCCGGCGGATTTCTCTACCACCTCTTCTTCGTTATAACAGGGTACCACCAGATACAGCACCGGTATCTGCCGCTTATCTATCTCACTCATCCTTACCTCCATAATACTCCCGATACCAGGCCACGAACCTGGACAGTCCCTCCTCAATGGAAGTATCCGGTTTAAAATCATAGTCCCGCATCAGTTCACTCACATCCGCATAGGTCTGATATACGTCCCCCGGCTGCATGGGCAGATACTCTTTTACCGCCGTCTTTCCCAGACACCGCTCCAGCGTCTCCACATAATCCATCAGCTTCACCGGTTTGTTGTTGCCGATATTATAAACCTTGTAACGGGCACCTTTTCCATTCTCAGCCGGCGGGTTACAAAGTACATTCTCCACCCCCTGTACAATATCGTCAATATAGGTAAAATCCCTGTACATATCGCCGTTATTGTAAATCTGAATCGGTTCCCCCGCAAGAATCTTATTTGTAAATTTAAAATATGCCATATCCGGTCTGCCATAAGGGCCATAGACCGTAAAGAACCGAAGCCCCGTCACCGGAATATGATAAAGCTTACTGTATGCGTGAGCCATCAGTTCATTGGATTTCTTGGTCGCCGCGTAGAGACTCACCGGCTCATCCACCTTGTCTTCCGTAGAGAACGGCACCTTCTCATTCCCGCCATAGACGGAACTGGAGGAAGCATATACCAGATGATCCACTGGAAAATACCGGCATGCCTCCAGAATATGAAAAAATCCCATCATATTGGATTCCATATAAGCCCGTGGATTGTCAATACTGTATCTGACCCCTGCCTGGGCACCCAGATTCATCACGATCTGCGGCCGATATTCCTGAAAAACACGAAACACATCCGCGTTGTCGGAAAGATCTCCCTTTACAAAAGTATAGCTCTCATACTTTTCCAACAGGGCAAGCCTGTCCTCTTTCAGCTTCACATCATAATAATCGTTCATGTTGTCGAAACCGATCACCACAGCACCCTTCTCAAGAAGACTCTTTGACAAGTGAAAACCGATAAACCCTGCACCTCCGGTAACCAGATATATCCTGGAAATATCCAATCCATTCATGTGATATCCCTGCCTTTTCATCGTCCTATGCTGTAATACTCTATTCCCGCTTCTTTCATGGCCTGTACGTCATAGACATTGCGCCCGTCATAGACCAGAGGATTCCTCATCAGTTCCTGGAACACTTCCGGCCGGACTGCCTTGATTTCCTGCCATTCCGTAAAGACAAAGCATATATTGGCCCCTTTAAGAGCCTCTTCAGGTGTATCCACATAACGGATACTGCCCCGTCCGTTTTCTCCTGCCGGATACCGCTTCTCAAAATTCTCAGCTGCCGCCGGATCATAAGCCATAACCTGGGCACCGCCCTTTAACAATAACTCTATATTATCCAAAGACGGGGCTTCCCGCAGGTCATCCGTCCCCGGCTTGAAGGCCAGACCAAGCACGGCCACTTTCAATCCCTGGAACGTAATCATGCGCTGGCAGGCTTTCTCATAAAGCCTGGTCTTCTGCGCCAGATTCACATCCACTGCCGCCTCCACGGTCTTTAACCGATAACCATGCTGATTGGCCAGATATTTGAGGGCTTTGGTATCTTTGGGGAAGCAGCTTCCGCCATATCCGATACCTGCCTTTAAGAAGTTTGCCCCGATCCGGGCGTCATAACTCATACCTTCCGCCACAGCGTCAATATCCGCTCCCACCAATTCGCAGAGGTTTGCAATATCATTCATATAAGAAATCTTTAAGGCAAGGAAATCATTGCAGGCATATTTGATCATCTCCGCCGAACGTCTGTTGACAGATACAATGGGCAGACCGAAGGGCTCATAAATTTTCTTTAACAGCGCTTCCGCCTCTTTACTCTCCGTACCGATAATAATACGCGCAGCGTGCAGTGTGTCATGCACTGCGGATCCCTGTGCCAGAAATTCCGGATTGGAAGCCACTTCCACCTTCACATCCCGCTCCAGGAAATCGTGAATGAACTGTTCTACTTTATCGTTTGTCCCCACCGGCACCGTGGATTTCACCACTACCAGACAGTCCCTCTCTACCGACTCGGCAATCTGTCTGGACACTGTGGCAATATAGCTTAAGTTGGCGGATCCGTCAGGCTGTTCCGGCGTGCCTACCCCGATAAAAATCGCATCCTTATCCCTGTAAGCTTCCCGATAATCTGTGGTATAATGCAGTCTGCCGGCAGCATTATTCTTCTGCATCAGCTCCTGTAACCCTTCCTCGTAGATGGGCGTCACGCCAGATTCCATCATCTTTACCTTCGCCTCGTCCACATCTACGCAGGTGACATCATGCCCTTTCTCCGCAAAGCACACGCCTGCCACAAGTCCTACATATCCTGTTCCCGCTACCGCTATTCTCATAATTTCCTGCCCTGTTCCTTTCCATACTGCTTCACAGCTTTTCCCTGCTGAACATCTTCTTCATCTTACGCACCGCTCTGCCCGCCAGTGTAGGCCCATGATTGCGGCGCGCTCTCTCTTCGTCAAACAAATCATTCAAATCCGGCTGACTGTTCACATACGCCCACCAGACATCTCCCAGATTAGTATCGTAGCGGTTCCAGGGCTTCTCCCCCGCATAATGCAGAATTACCGGTGCCTCCATGGCCTCCTCGTATTCCTCTCTTGTACTAAGCCCTTCCTCCACAAATCTATGATAATCTGCCTCCTGCATATAAGCCAGCCGATTACAGGCAAGCGGCAGATAGACAATGGCATCCTTACAGGTGATATTCAGAATATCCTGGTCCTGATAGTAAAGCTTCTGTCTGCCCAGTTCTTCCCACTGTCTCTCCAGCCCTCGTCTGCGGATCCCATCCAGATTCATGAGCAGTACACCGGAATTAATGTATCTGCCCTGCATCCCGGAAAGCAGATGCCAATAAGGCCTGTCACTGTTCCATATCCACTTCTCGGAAAGTCCCACCGGCCCCTTAACCGCCGCCAGAAGGTTATCATCCAGCTCCGTCCGCCACAAGGGCAGCAGACTATCACGTACCAGAATATCCACATCCAGATAGAGAATCTTGTCCACCTCAGGCAGAATCTGATGCAGGGCAAGCCGCAGATAAGCCCCTGCCGAAATACCACGCACCTCATAGGAATCCGCATAGGGATTCTCAATACAGTGCATCACAAGCACAGACTGGGGATCCCGCCTTACCACTACCTGGCGCAGACTCTCCTCCACCCATGCCGCCGCCTGTGTACAGACACAATGAACCTCACAGTGAACAGATTCCGTGACAGAACTGTCAAGCAAAGATGCCACTGCCGCCTGTACCGGCGCAGTCAGGTTTTCATCAAAGCAGAAGACTGCCTTTATCGTTTCCAATCTGTTCCTCCGTTTCCGGATCTTCCTTTATCTATCAGATTACCAATTCTGACCCTACTCGTCCATTTTACATGGATACTGTCAAAAAAGCAAGAAGACACGTTAGCCGGAAATGACGCTTGAACAGATTAAAAATTCTGCGTCAGCTCGCTTTCGCTCCTTTCACAGTACAGCAGACACTAAGCTCGTGGAAAACCCCGCTAAGTGCTGGTCGTTTTAATCCGAAGGATTTAAACAAGTTCTAGGGCTTCCTTAAGAATTTTTAATCTGTTCAAGCTGTATCTTGGCATAGGTGTGAAAAGTAACGGTCACAGAAGCGTAAAGAACCGCTCCGCACAGGCCACGTTAGACAACTGCCTGCGATATTGCACACAGTTATCTGCATACCGTTTATTATCCGCCACAATCCGCACAAGGGCATCCCCGCTCCAGTCATCCTCCACAATGCCCAGTTCTTCCTGTCTGATATAATCCGCATTGTAAGGCACCGATGTGGTCACCACCGGCGTCCCCAGGGCAATGCTCTCCACAATGGATACCATGTTATTATCTTTTCTGGTGGATACCAGAAGCGCTTTGGACCTGGCCACAATCGGCATCAGCTCCCTGTGAGACATCTGTCCGTAAAAGAGTACTCTGTTCTCCAGCTGCAAATCCCGCACCAGGTTTCTCAGTCGTTCTTCCTCCTCACCCTTCCCTATGATACAAAGACGGTATCCGTCATTGCCCTGTCTCACAAAACCATGGAAAGCCTCTATGGTCCGTTCAATCTGCTTGCGGGCAATCAGCTGGGATACCACCACAAACTGATCCTCTTTATCCTGCCTGTCCGGCAGCGGAAACTTCTGAAGATCTACCCCATGATCAATGGCCGTATCCGTCACCCGGGGCATAAACTGCCGGATAAAAGAAGCTGCTGCGGCCGAGCGGGGCACCACTTTTGCCCGCCGCATAAGAAAACGTGCCACCAGATGATACCATACTCTGGACGGAATCTGATGCAGCATATTGTTATGAGCCGCCAGTTCGTGCCAGATAAGAGTCTTATCGGGACACAGTCTGGCCGCCGTATAGGACCAGGTGGCAAACACTTCACTACTGACAATCATGTCATATTCTGTGTGTTTTCTTATATATCCCCGCAATGCAGGCATATAGGGAAAACATCTGGGCTGAAACACCTTATGTCCCACCGTCCGAAACCACAGTACCGGAAACGGATAGTCTTCCTCTTTCCCGGGCCGGTAATCCTCGGCGGCAATCAGCGTCACCTCTTGTCCGGCCTCCTGGAACCCCAGACACATGCTGTAAATCATCGTATCCTTAATGGAATCCACTCTGGGAATCCTGTTATGTTCCGCCGTATATAAAATGGGGTTGATGACCAGTACCTTACTCATGGGAATCCCTGCCTTTCCCCGACAGGGCGATAAATCTGCCGGCAATCTTCGACACAGCCAGATCCTCCCGCAGTTTCGATGCCTCCCTGCCAAGCTTTCTGCCAAACGCAGGATCTCCAGCCATCCTGTCCATGGCTGCCGCCAGAGCCTGCGCATCCCCTACCGGCACTAAAAGGCCGTTCACCCCGTCTTTGATATACATCCTGGAACCGCCAATGGGACAGTCCGTGGCAATCACCGGCATTCCCAGGGCCATGGCTTCCAGCATGGAATTGGAAATCCCCTCATAGTCCGAGGACAATACATACATTTCCGCCTGCCGTATCTTTTCCTGTACATTGTCAGAGAATCCCTGAAAGAATACCCGGTGGGCAATGCCAAGCTTCCCGGCCAGGTTCTTCAGTTCTTCTTCCAATTCTCCCTTTCCGTAAATCTCCAATACATAAGTTTCATGCCTCCCGGCAAACATTGCAAAAGCCTCCAGCAGGAGTCTGTGGTTCTTCTGGGCACTGAGCCTCCCCACCGCCACGATCCGCGCCTGCCGTTCCCCGTCATAAGGCACAAGACCCTCCATCTCCAGGGGATTCGGTATCACCACCGCTTTACGTCTGATGGCTGCCGGAAAACTTTCCGCCGCATCCGGCGTCTGGCATACCACCACATCCGCCAGCCGATAACTGATATTTCTGATTCTGGGATGTTCATACCGATGAGGATCATTACGCTCGGAAACCAGAACAAAATGCCGCTGTCCCAAAGCTGCCACTGCCGAAAAAACCGCTCCCATCACACTGAACGACCAGATCTGACACCCTGGATGTGCCTTGTAAAATCGTCTCATTCTAAGGATCCTGCCAAGCCGTTCCTTCACACTGCCGCCGGAAGGATTCCCCACACTGACCACCTCTACCCCTTCTCCCAGAGGATAGGCCGTCTCATGTCCGGCAAAAAGAAGAATCGTCACGGCAATTCCCCGCCTGCCATATTCATTTGCCAGAAGCGCTACCACCCGTTCTGTACCGCCGCCGGGCATATCCGGTATCACAAATACGATTCTGTCCATCACACCGTCACTCCTCCGGTTCCCAGATCCCGATTCTGTAAAACTGCTCTCTTGCATCAATTCCCTTTGCATTGTCATCTAACGCGATTGTCCGCCTGAACAGTTCTGTCTGGCCAAACAGTATCAGAACCACTAAAAGAAGTGCCACGCCGGCAAGAAGAGGGCCGTTCTTCCTGGAAAAGAAATGTTGGATATCCTCTTTCTTCTGTGCAGGTGGTCTATGCGCAATCCATACCCAGGCCTTATCCGCCCATCTGATATACTCTGCCCATCCCTTCACCCCATAGGGAATCAACAGCACATAATAAGGAATCGCATAGGAAGCAGACGCCTCCCACACCAGATGGAACAGAAATCCTCCCAGGAATACCACATAAATAAGCAGTTCGTATACCCTGGCTTTCCTGCCGGTAAGCAGCAGGTATAACAAGGCTCCCGCCAGAAGCAGGGTCTGCACCATGTTAAGCGCCGCCGAAAGATAACTGCACCCCTTTCCCTCAATCAGACTTTTGACGACCGGTGCTATCTCTGTCTCCGACTTGCGCCCCGCCATACGATCCAGGGAAATAAAGGTAGGATCATTCCACTGATAGGCCGTTTTCCTCGCAAAAAAGACCAGACCGTTATTCACAGGATCCTCTGCCATCCACTGAAGCCGCCTTTTTAACTCGTCCTTCGACAACTCATTGGCAAGCTCTGTATCATAATTGCTCTGGGTCCAGACATTGCCATTAAAGCCGTTATAATTCCCTGGCCCCTTGGGTGCTTCCTGCAATCCCATCACCACCCAGGAGAGCATCACCTGCCCATCAGGCATCTCATAACCGGACAGATGTTCCACATAGCTGTTCACAGCCCGGTTTGTACCGGCCACACCCAGTCCCATCACCGCAAGAAATGCCAGGGAAACCAGCCATGTCCTCTTTCCTGTCCGGCAGACTGCCTGCTCTTTTTCCCTTCCGGCTTCCTTTTGCCGCAGCAGATTATACAGCGCATCATACACCAGAAAACAACCCACAGCTACCAGATAAATCAGACAGTTCATCTTAAAGACCGTGGCCAGTCCCATCAGCAGGGCCGCCGGCAGCATATACCACCATCTGCGGGTCTCCAGATAACGCACCGCACATAAAACCGCACCCAAAGAACAGGCCATACCCGGCATAATGCCATAAGGATATGTCACATAAAACATATAAGGCACCCAGAGAATCAATGCCGCATGGACAAAAATCAGAACCCATTTATCTTCTTTCCAGAACCGGCCAAGAATCTGTACCAGCAGATAATAAGATATTGTCAGGGCAAGCAGATTCACCACCTGTAGTCCCACATAGTTCTCCGTCCCCAGAAGCCTCATCACCAGATAATAAAAGAACACAATCCCCGACTGAAAAGGATACTTAAACAGATATCCTTCTTCTCCGTCCACGCTCTGCTCAAAGGAAGTAAAATTACCCTCCACCCATTCGGCCGCAGTCCGGCATACCTTGGCCGGATCCGACCCCGGCAGCAGCCGTGTGGAAAGAATCCAGACCATGCCCAGAAGAAACCCGGCTGCCGCTATCAACCTAAGCACCACTTGCAGGCGAATCTGTATGTTTCTGTTTACAACCACACGGTAAAGCATCACGAAAAGCACGGTAAGAAACAACAGAATTATCAGATGGACAAACGGACTGTCGGCAATGTTTAAGGTATGATCCTGTATGCCGCCATCCTCTCCCGGAATCTGCCCTATAAAGCTGGTGCTGAAAATACTATGTAAAAACAGCACAAACACCACCACTGCCAGAATGGCCCTGATTATAATATTGACAATCTTTTCAAAGGAATTGGTCATGGTTCCTCTCCTGTCTTTGCAGATAACAGACGTACATCTGAAACAACCGGTGAAGGCTGATACGTTCCGCCATCCTCATCCAGCCATACATCACTCTCATATCTTTGCGCCAGATAGTCCATGACATCCTCCGGAATCATCTCACCATGTCTGACCCAGAGCCTCTGGCTTACATATTCTGTGGTGGCGCCGGTATTGACAAACTCCACCTGACGATATTTTCCCGGATCATTCAGAATATCGTCTATCAGCCGGTATCTCAGCTCATAGTAATCCTTCAAATATGCCACACCTTCATCAAAGGTATCATAGGTATCATTAAAAATAGTGTATTTATTGTCCGCCTCGCCGCCCCAGCGAATCTCGTCCATCGCAATCGAGGCCGCAATCTCCTTTTGTGTCTGCTCTATATACTCCGATGCATAGTTCTCCATCAGATCTTTGTAACGGGCATTATAACTCTCGGCCACATCCTGCCGGAAATAAGGACTTCTGAATAGCGTCTCCCCAAGCCCCACGGTAAAACAATCCAACAATTCATACTGTGACGACTTCACATTCCCCAAAGACCTGTCATAATCCCACACCGGTCCCGCATAGAGCCTACCATCGTCCGCCGTAAAATAAAAAGTACTGGCACGGTTTAAATCCGCCTCATTGGACAGTTCGTCCAACAGAAACATCTGGATAAAGGACTCGATATCCACCAGATCCTTAAGCTGCTCATAGGCTTCATAGGAACCGCTCTGCTCTATCAAACTCACTGTCTTATCCATAAGTGCCTGTATTTCCTCCAGTCTTTCATCGGAAATATTCTTCGGATACTTGATCTCATACCATCCGGCCTTACTTCCCAGGAAAGTACTGTACTCCTCTTCTTCCTCCACACGGCTGTAAAAAACACCCTCCATCAGACACCCATTCCCGATCTCCATGCGTCCCTTTGCGACTTCTATCCGCTCACACAGCAGATAATTACCGGCATATTCCCCGTTAAAATACACATCTGCATAGGCACATTCCACCCCGTAAGGCACACCCATCTCCCGGGCCAGGTCATAGATGACCCGGTTGCGCATCCGGCTCAAATCATAAGCATTGGCCTGTAAGACCCATTTCCTGGCCTGTCCCATTCCCAGCACATCCGTAGCCACGGCAAAACGAATCCCATAAGATTTCTTGGGTGCGTTAAAGCTGGAGTATCCCCTGCCGGAAACTTTGCCCAGCCGGCCTGCACTGTCCGGCGTACCATCCGCAAGCACACATAGAAAAGAACCCACTTCCTCATGGGCTTTATCCTCATTCAGATAAGCCAGAGAACCGGAATCCGTCTCAATAAACACCGCCGGCAGGGTATGTGACTGCATCAGTGTAAGACTGCATGTCTGCGCCTCCTGCCCTTTTCCCGCATAGACCAGAGTCTTTGTCTGTCCTGGCGAAGCCCACAACCTGTCCCCGTCACGAACCGGCTCTCCGTCCAGGGTCAGACTGTACTTCCCTTCATCATACTTCCATGTCAGAGCTTCCGAATCCGCAAAAGACGGCAGAAAAAACCAGGCCTGATCCTGCTGTCTGAAAAGCAATATTTCCTGATTTCCTCCCGGGACCTTTATTTCCAGGGCAATCTCCTCATATCCCTCACTGGGAACCGCCATCTGTGCAGCTTTTACGGCCTCCTCTGCCTCCGTCCCTGCATCCGCTTCCAGCTGAGAGAGAAGTGCCGCATTGGCACTGCCACGTTCCCCCGGTGCGCCTTTCGGCGCCTGGTCAAACCGGACACCATAAAGCAGTACACCCACAAACGCGAGCACGGTCAGCCCCCATATAATCTTTCTGCCCAATCGCTTGTTCATTCTCTATCCTCAATCGTCTTATAAAATCATCAGTCAGCTTTTCCAAACTGAAAAAGCACTCTCATACTTCTGCGCAGAGTAATCCATAACGGAAAGCCCACACCATTTCTCTTAAGAGCCTGATATCCCTCCCGAAAAGAAACAAAATAATTGCGGATTCCCGCATTGCTGGTACCTCCATAGAACATGGCCACCAGTACCTTTGGCACATAAGCCAGCCTGTTATTCTCATCTTTTAAAAACCGCACCATAAACTCATAATCCGCCGCACAGTGATAAGAAGTATCATAGAGACCATATTTCTCATACACTTCCCTCTTCAGAAAAAGTGTAGGGTGCCCCGGCATCCAGCCTTCGGAGAGTTTTCCTTCTCCCATATGCCATCTTCTGACCACCCGTTCTCCATCCACATACACCAGATCCGCATGTGCCCCCACACAGGATACACCGCCTGTTTCTATGGCCGCCACCAGACTGCTCACCGCTTCCGGCTGACAGAGTCTGTCATTACACACAGCAATGATATCTCCGTTACTGAGGCCATAAGCCTTGTTCATGGCATCATATAATCCCTCATCCGGCTCCGACACCCACCTTACCACAAGACCTGTCCGGTCTTTTATCCTCTCCTCAAACTGCCTGATCAGATCAACCGTACCGTCCTTGGAAGCGCCGTCCACGATCACCACTTCAATATCCGGATAATCCTGTTCTTCTATACTCTGTAATGTGACTGCCAGGTTATCCACCGCATTATAAACGGTCACCAGCAACGAAACCTTCTTCATATTCAAATCCTTATATTATGCATGTTTTTTACAGTATTTATTCTACCCTGTTTTTCCATAAAATACAATAACACCCACCCTTATCTTTACGTTGGTCGTTTGTACAATAATATGTTGTAATAATCTGGAGCATATTATTTTTTATAGATTCCCGACTACAACTTTTTGTTGTGTGCTAGGATTTGTAACAACAATTCTATTGTCAGACCAGACAAATACCAAAGAGAGGAGTCTGCCGGCGCAGAAAGCAGAAACAACGATGAAAGAACTACGTGTGGTTATCAGAGATTTACGGGAAGATAATGACATTAAGCAAAAGACCATAGCTGAATATCTTGGAGTATCACAGCAGACCTACTCCAACTATGAAAATGGCCATCGTGAGATTCCCATCTGGGTTGTGACCAGACTGGCACAATACTACAAAGTCAGTACAGATTACCTGTTGGGCACAGAATCCGGTTATCTCGGCAATACCAATCTGCGCAGCAAATATCTGGGAGATGTCACCCTCCACGATGTGGTATACGACTTGCAGAAATTTAGCGCAAAAGAGAGACGGGATTTGCTCAAATATATTAAATTTCTCAAGAATACAGACTAAGTGTATGATACCTGACTGCCAATACCACCGGCATGTCCACCAAACTCATTGTCCGCCGGAACACTCCAGCAGATAATATTCCTCACCAAAATCTGTCACTTCCTTGTATTCTCTTCCATGTATTGTAACTTCTTTTGGCAATGCCCCAAACCACACAATACAATCCGGCGTAAACTCCTGGTCTGCATACACCGCCGACTCATTCTCCACATAAATATGCTCTATCCGGCAACCGTCAAGCATCATCCACAGAGGATACTCATAGTCATCCCCCTTCATCAGATATAATCCCACCGACTGATATTGTCTGGACTTAATCTGATCCGTCACTGCGGCATAATAGGATGCCGGATCCCGCCTGGAAGCAAAATACCCGTACGGCCTGTTGTCCGCCCCATGATATGCCCAGATTTCATAATGAAAATGTGTCACACTGACTGTTCCTATTACCCCCAGAAACCCTGTGATTCCAATCAGTGCATACCGGAGCGGCCTTCTGCTTTCTGTTTCCGTTCGTATCTGAATCTGTGAGACGATCATCGGACACAGAAGCGCCAGATAGGACACCATATATCTGCTGACAAAAGGCTCCCAGCGAAGTGCCGTACAGAACACACAAAAGGATATCGCACTGGTAAGCAGATATCCGCTTTGCAGTGATTTCCAATCCGTCTTTCTGATCTGTAACACCACCCACACACTGCAAAAAACAAACAGCCACAATACAAGAGGATTCACCGCCGTATCACATCCATAAGTACTCGGGCTGTGCATACTATACTCCAGTCCATCCTCTGCTATGGATTTCGCATTTAATTCCACCTGTAAAATCCTGGCAGCCTTTCTGGCAATGCGGATAAAGAACTCATCACTGTCTTTGAGGAGCGCCGTGGGCATATTAAACGTAAAATTTTTGAGAAAGTTTATAAACAGATAGGAGGGCTGCAATGTGCCCACCAGCTGACGCGCTCCTGTGCCTGCGCTGGCATAAGCATGAAAAGTTTTAAAATTCCGCAAAAGTTCCGGTAGTATGGGCAGTATCACACAGGGCAGCGCACAGCCTGCCAGCCGCACCAGATGCCACAGCCTGTCCTTTCTTGCAATACACACAATCAAAAGCCAGAGTGCAAAAAACACCATGCCGAAACACACGGAAGGTTTCGCCAGATAGCCCCAGGCCACACACAGACCCATCATGCACACCTTACACACGGCAGCCCGGTCAAATATTATCTTTTCTTTCTGTCCTGCCAAATCCAGCAATAAGTACACGAAGAACAACAGCCATACCGTTGCAAAATTATCCACCTGTGTGGTAAGCGCCTCCGCATAGGCAATGGGCATCGACATATACAAAAGCATGGCCAGGAACCGGAATTTCCTGTCACATCCCAGCCTGCCGGCAATCGCCCCGACCATCACGGCACAGGTCAGATAAGAGGCTGCCTGCAGCAGATTAAAGAAAAGATCCCGTCCTCTGCACAGAATATACACATGCAGGTTAATAAATTCCGCCAGCACAGGACTGGAAATCTGCCGGATACTGTTGGTGGCATAATGCTCCACCGAACGGTTCTGTGCCCAGTAGACGATCCGCGGCAGATGATAAGTCATGGAATCCCAGTTGTTGGGCGTCGTCAGAATGGCCAGACATACTACCGCCGCACCAATAGCCAGTAAAATCCCATAATAAGGTGCTTCCCTGAAAAACTGCCGGCCTTTGCCGCACATCCTGCGAAGCGCTCCAGGCCAATGACTGCGCTTTTGCCGCCCGCCATCTGTTTCCGAACCACTGCCCATCTCCTGAAGATATTTTCCCCATTGCAACACCAGCATAATGAACAGTACGCCGTCCAATGTGCCCCATACAGCAAACAGCGAAAGAAACCGCACCATATGAAAGAGGGACAAAACTTCCGTCACTGCAAACAGATAAAGCATCCACGCACAACAGGCCCCAATATAAGAACTGAGGCCCGTACTGTTTATGTTCTTTCTTCTCTTGTAAAGATGAATATTACCGTATATCATTACTGTTGCAAGTAACATTCTGGTATACCTTTCCTGTGCTCTATCGTGAGCTTCTTATACACGACACTCTCCGTCATGGGAAATACAGTTCACCTGTGTCATACAGTCAATCCCTGTCATCTTCTCCAGAAGTTCTTCCTTCTTCGCCGTTCTGATCTCGATGATCATCTCAGACTCACCGTTCTTGATGCTTCTGGATTTTTCCTTGTGATATTTACAGGTCTCCTTCAAGATTCCATCAACCTTTGCATAATCCACTTTCCCGGCATCCGCCCTGAGCACTAACAGATCCGGTGCTTTCGCATTGGGCACCATATCCAGTGCCAGAAGCAGTATGGTCATCACAATGCAAAGTACAAAGGCCAGAATATAAAGTCCAACGCCCACAATGATACCCGCGCTGATAGACCAGAACAAGTACAGAAGATCCATGGGATTCTTCACTGCATTACGGAATCTGACAATAGATAACGCGCCTACCATACCAAGAGATACCAGCAGATTGGACTGCATGGCAATCATAATTGCAGCCACGATCAAGGGCATACCGGCTATGGTCACATTTAAATCCTTGGAATAAAAAGCTGATTTGCTGCTCAGCTTATATACCATAAAGATATAGACACCTACCACACAGGCAAGCACTATGAGCAGTAAAATATTCGTAACAGACAGATTCGTGCCGCCGCCCAGGCTTTCATACACACTACTTTTAATGACATCTTTAATTGACATGATCATTCTCCTTTACACTTTAGCTTATTGTATACGCTTCCCTGCATAACTGATATTTAGAGTACGCAGTCTGCTGCATATTGCCGAGTTCCAAAAGCTGTACCAGAAAATCCGGTATAAATTCGTCATATTTCACTTCTAATACTTTATCACACTCCTGCAAAAAATCATAGCTGATATTTGATTTTCCGAAATCCTCTATCCGGCTGCTGGCCCGCACATTCCTGTCAAACGTAATTCTCACATTACCAGGCCCAAACACATAAGCCTTTCTCTCATATGCCACCACCACCTTAGGCCGCAGCCCTTTGGTCCTGATCGCCATGTTAAAGAGCATCGCCGGATCCTTCGCAGATGCAGAATCCTCAATGCACTCTCCCCGTATCAGACTTTCCATCTGCTCCCTTGTGATGGATTTGGAGCGCTTCAAAATCCTGCTGTCCTTCTTGGATTTCACTTCCAGTTTAATCACATCCAACGAATCATTATAGATTCTGATACGATACTTGTCCCGCAGGTTAACGCCGTCCACTGTTTCCTGCAAACAACTATCCTGCAAATCATCAAAGTACAGACTCACCACACTGTATCCTTCCGGATTACTTTCATTGGTGTCCGGATGAAGCACTGTCTCTACCCGTTGCTGCAACAGATACATTTCTGTCCCACTGCAATTATATTTATTCTCTACCCGGTACATATCTGCCTCCTTCCTGTCTTTTTGCAAGCACTATTTTGTATCATTATCCCGAATCACTCGGGCCGGCATGCCTACCGCCACTTTCCCGGCTTCAATATCATGAAGTACCGCCGAACCAATTCCGATGAGGGTATCACTGCCGATACTGCACTGGTTCTTAACAATACTGCCCACAATAACTGTGCGCTCTCCTATCGATACACTGCCGTAAATCTGAGAACCAAGCAGCTCTGCATCCTGCTCAATCCAAGTATTATGCCCGACTAAAGTGTAGGGACCTATTTTAACTCCGTCACCAATATACGTATCATCAATAGTGCCCCGTTCAATATCAGCGTGACTGCCGATAAATACATCGTCGCCAATCCATACGCCGCCATAATGTCTGATCATCACCGGACGGCCCTCTTCTTTATAGATTCCATAGCCATCCTCCCCCAGCATCACATGAGCCTGTATCGTACATCTTTGCCCGATCCGCACGCGGTTTCTGATCACCACATTGTCGGAAATCACCGTGCCATCCCCTATCGTCACATCCCCGGTAATCGAACAGTTATGTCCTATCTTCACATTCCGGCCTAACTTTACATGTTTTCCAATGACAGTATTTTGCCCGATGGGCTCTTCATCCTCTGCCGGCACCGCAAAGAAATGCTCCAGTATGGAAAAGAACACCGCTTTGGAATTGTTACATATAATCTGATTGGGAAGCGGCAGCTCCACCCCCTCCTGTACAATGGCAAGAGCAATTTCCGGCATCCCTTCATGCCATTTATCCGCAGATTTGATCCAGGTCAGCGTTCCTTCCCGGTAGTTATGCAGGGAAGAAAAACCATCCACCTGCACCTCCCCCGTCGTCTGCGTACGATATTCCGCCTTTTTATCAGTCAAAAAATCTTCTATCTGTCTGATATCTGCCATATATCTTCCTTTCCCAGAAATTCTTCCAGATTGCGCATATTATCACTCAAATCATCATAGCACTGCTCTGCCCTGCCTGTACAGAATCTTTTTAATTCATCCGCAGCACTCTGTTCTTTCTCATCATACCAGAATGGGTGGGTCAGCACATGCAGCCTGTCATATTCCCCGCTTTTGATAATCCCTATCACATCTTCCCGCCAATTTCTTCTGGAATCTGTGACATATTTATGGTTGTGGAAAAACTCCGTACTATAGCTGTTGACAATCCTGCCTCCCGCAATCCTGTAATCAGCTTCCAGCGTTGCCTTGGATGGCCTGTGCATGGAAAGACTCCTCACCTCACACCCCAGACACTGCTCCAATAACGCCGCTTCCTGCTCCATGGCCTGCACCAGATCGGTATGACTGCCCTCATATTTTACCTCATCAAAATGCAATCCTACGGCATGCCCCATCGCGCAGATTTCCTTGAGATATGCTTGATTTCTTTTAGAGAAAATATTGAAGAAATTACTGCAAACCAATACAAAATAGGTGGAACTGACATTCATGTCATATTCTATTTCCGCCATTTTAACGGCTTTTTCTATCTGTAAGTCAATATCGTGACGAATGATCACACTCCTGTCTGCCTGTGTATAATTGTGGTAATCACAGATGGTATAACCACATTCCCGCAGCAGTGCAATCAGGTTCCGATATGCCTCGTAGGTGAATTTCATTTCATCATACCCCATTTGCCTGAAGATATTTTACAACTTCCTCAATCACAAAAGCACCCCTGGTATTCCAAGAGCGCTTTGATGCTATTCACATGACAGACTCTTATAATGCACAAAATACTCACTATATTTCCTGTTTTTTCTAACATGCATTATTATAGCTGTTCTATTATCATTTTACAAGAAATATTGGAAATCTTATTCCACAAACTCCTCAATCTGCCTGCACATCACCTCATACATATCCTCTTTCTGTCTGTAGGCCAAGGTCCACTCCACAATCTTTTCCATGGCCCGCTCCACATTCCACACCGGCTTCCAGCCAAAGACCGATTTTAATCTGGAGCAATCCAGCTTTAAGAAAATTGCGCACGATAATCTCCTGCCCGTTTAAATAACCAGGTCCCCTTAAAACCGGTATGTCCGGTGATTAATACTTTTTTATTCTGATAAAAACTCAAATCCTGCATGTTATGAATCCTTTCTGCTGTCTTTATACAGTTTATTATAAATTAAGCGCATAAGGATAACAAGAAAAAGAATGGAAAATCCACCCTCAATCAACGCTCTCATGATTCATCCGATAGTTCTGCGGCGTCATGCCCACCGTCTTTTTAAATATCCTGCTGAAATAGTTCTGATCTAAGAACCCCACCTGATCGCAAATTTCCGAAATCTTCACCGTCTTGTCCGTCCGAAGGATCTCCTTGGCTTTCTCAATCCGCAAAGCTGTCAGATACTGAATAAAGGGTGTACCGGTTTCCTGTTTGAACACTCTGGAAAGATAGGCATAATTATAATTATATTTTTCTGAAATATCCTGTAAAGTCAATGTTTCCCGATAATTCTGCCTGATATAGGACAGTACTTGTGACAACATCTGACTCTGGGATGACTCCGGATAAACCGTTTCTTCTTTCTTCATTGCCTGAAGCGTCTGTTCATAGGCTAAAGGCAGTTTCTCCGTCTCCGTAAATATCCCGCTGACTCCTACCATAACGCTTTTATCTGCTTCCGGAAACAGACCGGCCACGCTCGCCTCCACCTGTCGCACCGCTGTCTCCAGTCCTTCCCTCCAGGTCTTGGAATCTGCACCGAATATCAGAAAAACGAACCCATCTTTCCTGCCGCTCTTATCTTCCAATACACTGACAAACCCCGCCTGTCCCAACAGTTCCTTCAACCCGGCCCGCAGTTCATTTCTTATCTGTACGGACAAAACATCCGTATCCCAGCGCACATGTACCAGACAATACGGCCGGTTTCCCATATCCAGTGACTCGTGCCAGGGAATCCCGCCCTTCATATAATGAGCAATCAACAGCTCATTCGCCGTGAGAAACTGCTGCAAGTCTTTCTTTATCTGTCTCTCCTCTTCTTCCAGACCCGCAATGGCCTTTTTTAAGACAGCATACAGATTCTTCCTGTCCACAGGTTTCAAAATATAGTCAAAAGCATTATATTTCAAGGCCTCCCGCAGCAAATCATATTCCGAATGTCCGCTGAAAAAAATCACCTTCACACCCGGCCGCTTCTCCTGTAACCACCTTGTCAAAGCTACGCCATCCATATGCGGCATGACTGCGTCCGTCAGTACAAGTTCCACTTTTACTCCCGCTTCCAATGCCTGCGTAAATTCCCCTCCATCGGAATAATCCCCCACACATGACAGCGGCAGATCCATCTCTTCCAGCATTTTACGCAGGCTTTTCCGCACCAGATATTCATCATCTACAATTGCAATCCGATATCGTGCTCCCAGCCCGTCTTCATACCCTTCCATACCCTTCTCCTTCTCTGTCATGCTTCCTGTACCGGCAGCCGCAGTGTTACTCTTGTGCCGCCGCCAGGGCCGCTTTCTACGTCCATAGCCGCCTCTTCGCCATAGATTGTCCACAGACGTCCCATAATATTATCCAAGGCAATGCTGTCCGTTTCTTTTTCTGAATATTCCACATTCTGGCAAACAGCCAACAGCCTGTCCTTAATCTGTGCCAGCTTCTCCTGTGAAATGCCGCAGCCGTCATCCTCCACGGAAAGAAGCAGTGTCCGCTCCAGGCGCTCTCCCTTGATCAGAATATGGTATGCCTTTGTTTTATCCGTAAACCCATGAAAATAACAGTTTTCCACAATTGGTTGCAACATCAGTTTCATAACCGGTATGTCCAGACATTCTTCCGGAATCTCCACCTGCACTGCCACCCCATAATCCCTGTTTTTCTCCCGCAGTCTTACAAACTGCATGGTATGCTGTATTTCCCTGGAAAGCGGCACCTGCCTGTCTTTTTCATATAATGTATAGCGGAGCATACCGCTGAAATCCCGGATCAGTTCCTCCGTCTCCGTATCATTGTTCAGAATCGCCACGCTGCTGATCAACTGCATGGTATTAAGGATAAAATGAGGATTGATTCTTCCTTTCAGCTCCTTATATTTGATTTCTTTGTTTTTCAGTTCCAGCACATACTGCCCATAAATCAGTTCGTTAATCTGTTTCAGCATCCGGTTATATTCCTGAATCAGATACCCAAATTCATCTCTTCTGCCGTCAGCAATGTATGCTTCCATATTTCCCTGTTTCACCAGTTCCATGGCCTCATATAACTTCCGCAGCGGCACGTAAATCAACTTCACGCCTATAATCACAAAAGAGACAAACCACAACAGAATACAGAAAAACACCACCCTGCGCAGCCACAGCGTCGTCCCGATCCGTTCCTGGATTCTGTTCTCATAAACGATTGTGACCACTTTCCAACCGGCGTTTCGTGTCTCGTCCACCGATAGCAGCGCCTTTTTCCCGTTCACTGTCCCATAACCCTGCCCCGGTGCAGGAAAGGCCAGAACATCTTCCATTTCCTGATACGCTTCCGGGTAGTCTTCCTGATATAACTGTCCCATAATCTGGCCATCCCCGCCCAGAATCAGGATATTGCTGAAATCTTCCTGTCTGTAACGTTCTAAAAGTTCCTGAAGCATTTCCTGTTCTATATCAATCACAATCACGGCCAGCCGTTCCCCACCCATATTATAAACAGGTTTAAACACGGAAATCACCTGGGGAACTGCCTTCCCGGCTGCAAACCAGGAAGGATGAAGCCCTGTCACATAAAAATCCCGGTTATCCTGACCCGCCATCAGAAGCAGTTCCTGCCTGCGTCCCTTACAGTCGGGATTCAGGGCATAGTTAGAGTAATAGAACAGATTATCCCGCTCCGTCATCACATAAATACCCACCACATGCTCCGACCGGTTCATCATTATGCTCAGATACTCTTCGATACGATTCCGTTTCTGGATTTCCTCAAAGGTAGTGTAAGAATATTTACTGTCTTTCATGATGTTCAGCATATTCTTCCCGTAAACAGTCTGTATGCTGCGGTCCAGCTGGGCAAGATATTCATCCAGGGTATCATTGACCTGTGTACAGATAACTCCCGTCTGTCTCTCCACACCCGCCTTCAGTTCCTGAATATCCTGCTGAATAATATAATGCAGGAAAGTCATCGTGGGAATGACAATCATCACCACAAAAAGCGCCAGCAGCCAAAGTGTGCTTTTCGGCCTGAACTTTTTCCTTTCCATTCCCACTCACCTGCCTTACCCTGTCACCTACTACCGGAAAATACGCATCCCCAGTTCATTATTCACAGGCACCGGATGACCCGCAATATGCTTCCATTCACAAAAAGCTCCCTGATAATGGTTCCCTGCAATCACAGTCCCATCCTCTGCAAGAAACAACAGTTCCAGATCTTTGTCTTGGGAGAAAGGCCCAAAATCAGAAATACTGCCTGCCTGCACACTGCAATCCGCCGGTATTTGTGCCTCCACTTCCCCCTGTTTATATAATAACCCATTCCTGGAAATCGTAAAGCGTATGATTCCCCTTTTTTGCTGCTCTGTATCATTCACAAGCATTAACGCGATCTGCCCTTCCTGCGGATAGGCCAATACCGCCACCGGCTGGTTGATCTCTTTTAGTACCGGATACGATTGCTTGGGGATTCCCCACCAGTCCACGATACCGTAGAAGCTCTGGGGACACAGATCAATAAACATAAACTGGAAATACGCACTGCAGGGTGCAAACCGCTGTCTCCTGTAGTGTTCCGTATAGTATTTGAGCAGCCTGCACTGATACTGCTGTATTTCCTCCATCCTTTCCCTCACCGGCAAAAGCGCCTCATAAAGCGGCCTGATCCGGAACAGGTTATCCAAGGTGCCCGGAGCATCCATGCCATACTCCGTATTAAACTTTTCCGTGGTGCCCTCTATATCCGTATAGTTCGACGCCTGGCTTCTAAGCGACCCCAGATAAGTATGACTGTCCCCGCTTTCCAAGTCCGCCTCATCATAGGAGGCCCGAATATAGGGATGCATCGGATCCAGGCGTTTTACCCGCTCCGTAAGCTGTCTGCCGATAGCCTCCGTAATAGAGTCTGTTCTGGCAATGATTTCTTCCAGACAGGAGCCAAAATAGTCAAGCAGCGTTTTCCATTTATCCGGTTCATTCAAGAGAATCCAGCACCCCAGACAGGCATATCCCCGTAATCTTTCTACCATCCGGTCAAAGATTCCTAGATTTTTGGCAAGCCATTGTGCCGTGGTCGGATGGTTCCAACTGAAATCCGAATCCTGAAATACCAGAAATCCCATCTCGTCGCACAGCTCATAAAATACAGGCTGTTCCACATGCACATGAACCCGTATGGCATTGAACCCGGCCTCCCGCATCAACAGAAGATCATGCCTGTACTTTTCCCCGGGGATATCCCCCACATATACATCCGGAAAGTAAGAAGTTCCCCGCAAAAACAGGGGCCTGTCATTGAGATAAAAGCGGGTCTTTTCTGTATTTCTGCACAAACGCACCGTTTTAAATCCCAGACGTTTGCAGACACTGTCCACAGGCTCGCCTGCGCTGTCATATAAAACTACCTGCACTTCGTAAAGCCTGCTGCCTCCTCTGTCCCAGGTATTCCAAAGCATGGGATTCTCCACTGTAATCTCTTCCATCCAGGCCCCCTGTCCGAATACCTCTTTTTCCGCTGCCAGCATCCTGTCAGGCCCCAGAAGACAGATACGCACCTGAAGGTCCTGCCCTTTTGCCGCCTCTGACGACTTGTCTTCTTTCTTGTCCTCCACAACAGTGATTTCTCCGCGGATCCGCACCAAGCCCCGGCCGTCCTCCAACAGCAGATTTTCCACTGCCACCGATTCCAGGAAACAGGCTCTTTTTATATGCAGGAAAGGCGTTCCGACGATACCCACCGGGTTTACATCCCGTTGGATGAAAGCGTCTCCATGTTCACAGGTTCCCTTAACCATATTTCTTTTGACCGCAAAGCACCGCATACTCTCCGCACCGGGATCCACCTCCGTATCCCAGTAAGACCACACTTTCACATACAGGACATTTTCCCCTGTCCTGACCCCGTCTGATATCTCAAAGGAAAAATCATCAAAATACCCTGTATGTTCTCCCAGATACCGGCCGTTCAGCCATACCTTGCAATGATAATCCACCCCCGGAAACACAATCCAAATCCTGCTGTTGTCCGGTATTTCCTCCAGATTAAACACCGACCTGTACCACCAGGGCGCTGTATTAAAATAACGCAGTTTTCTGCCAAAATACGGCGTATCCTCATAGATTTTCTGTAGATAAGTCAGACGGTCCACCTTCTCCCATGCCGACATCATATGGGGATATTCCAACAGATCCATCTGATCTTCATAAAGCTGCAACCGCTCCCCCAGATCATGGACATCCTGCATGACATACCATTCCGGGAGCTTTCTAATTTCCACGTGCATTTTCTTTCCTCCTTCCATCTCTAACCCTTAATAAGCGTTTGCGAAAATCATTTCAATGCTGTAATGATTGTGCAAATAGTATAACCATAAGCAGACCCTTGGAGGACGTTGGTACTTGGCGTAGGTCCGGAGTTGCAAAGCAACTCCACGAGCCTAGTACCACTACGTCCGGAACGGAGCAAAAGCGCGTCTGTGTTGGTTATACTATTTGTGCAATTTCAACAATCGTGAGAGAGTTTTGCAAACGCATATCAACCCTTAACCGCGCCTTCCGCCATCCCTTCCATAATCTGTTTCTGGAAGAACAAATACAGAATAAATACCGGCAGTGCTGACAGCAGAATTCCCGCCGTAATTTTCTCATAATGAGAGGTAAACTCTCCCACAAACTGTAACAGCCCTGCCGTAATGGGCATCTTCTTATTATTCTGCACAAAGGTCATGGCAAATACCAGATCGTTCCAGACCGCAATAAAACACAACAGTCCCGAAATGATAATCGCCGGTCTCGCCATCGGCAGTGCGATATGAAGATATATCTGAAAACTGCCCGCCCCGTCGATAATGGCAGATTCTTCAATCTCCCGGCTAAGCCCCATGAAAAAGCCCTGGAGCATGTACATGGCAAAGGGAATATTAAACACTGTATACAATAACAGAATTCCCGCCCTGGAATTTAACAGATTCAGCTTTTGCAATGTGATATAATTAGGCAAAAGCGTCACATGTACCGGCAGCAACATTCCCATCATAAACAATACCCTGAAAAACCCTTTTCCCCGCACTTCCAGCCTGGCCAGTGCATATGCCCCCAAGGAGGCAATCAAAATGCCAAGCGGCACAGAGACCACCACATTAATCACACTGTTAAAAAAGAAAGTCCCTATTTTCCGCCAGGCTTCCGCGAAATTTGTAAGTGTCGGGTGCAGGGTTACAGAAAACACACCCTCTGTATAAAACTCCGCCGCCGGCTTGACGGATACATTAATCAGATAAAACACCGGCATCAGCCAGATCAAGCCGATTACAACAAAAAGCAGACACCACGCCAGTTTCTTCCACCTTATCATTGTTTGTTTCCCCTCCTATTCTTTCTGCATGGAAATCAGCCTGTTGACCACCAGGGAAATGAACAAAAGCACTATGGTCAGAATCCATGCAATGGCACTGCCTCTTCCATACTGATAATAACTGAATACCGTTTCGTAAGACAGACTTGCGAGCACGTTGGTCTTTCTGCCAGGGCCTCCTCCCGTCATCACATACACCAGATCAAACACCTTAAACGCCTGGGCCATGGAATAAATCAATACCGTATTCAGGGTATTGCGAAGCTGCGGCAATACAATATAAAATAACATCTGCCGGCCGTTTACCCCATCCAGCATGGCCGATTCCAGCACACTGCCGGAAATGGACTTGATTCCTGCCGCAAACATGATCATACACATCCCCGTATAAGCCCAGGAACCGGCAACAATCAGATAATAAATGATATTTCCCGTATCCGCATACCAGTTAAAAGTAACCTTTCCGCCGGAAAACATTTTCAGCGCATTGTTAATCAATCCGGTCGTGGGATCATACATCCAGCGCCACATCATACCCACCGCCGTCACCGATAACACCACCGGCGTAAAGACCGCCGTACGTAAGAATCCCGCCCCGGAACGCTTTCTGTTAAGCGCCAGGGCAAACAACAGTCCAAGCGTCACCGGCAATAAGACCGTTCCCAGACACCAACGCAGATTATTAAGCAGAGAAATACGGAATATCTCATCGTTCTTTATAATATCCACATAGTTTCCAAGCCCGATAAACTGATGCTTGTTGGACATCCCCTCCCAGTCAAAGAAACTTAAGTACAGGGAGTACAACATCGGATAAATAATAAAAAACCCGTATAAAAGTAACGGCAGCGCCAAGAAAAGATACGGCGTCAGGCTGCCCTTTTTCCTTTTCGTTTTCACTACATACCACTCCTTATTTTAATGATAGCCTCTTTATGAAATCTGGCTGCTCTTGATTGTTATTTCAAAAGCAGCCAGTCATTTCCCACACTTCGGACACTATTTACATTTCGGCCTTTTACCGGTAAAAACCAATCTCAGTTGCCTTGGCATCCAGCTTCGCCGCCGCGTCCTCCGGGGTGATTTCTTTCAGCACAATCTGATCAATCGTCTCAAACAGACAATCCGTCAGCTCTGCCGGCCATGCCATCTCGCAGGAAGGCATGTAAGAACCATTTCCCGTATTCATGCAAGCCAAAATCTCCTTATTTAGTGAATTTAATTTGCTTTCATCAATCGCATCCACTCTTGCTACCGTCACCTGACCGGTCTGTTCAAACGCCTGTTTATAACACTCCTGATCCTGATAGCATTTCAAAAATTCTTTAATCAGTTCCTGATTTGCCGAGGAAGCATTTACAAAAATACCGTCGCCATAAGAATTGGCTCTCGGTGTCTCGGAAGCCGGGAAGGAGAAAAAGCCAAAATCCTCCGCGGGAATCCCCGCATCCGTAATACAATCCACCTGCCAGGTACCGTCATAGGTAAAACACATCTGACCCTGGAACAGCTGTAGATTCACTTCCGTTTCCTCATTGGAAAGATGCCCTTCCTGGAAGTAAGCAGACAGTTCCTGCAAATCATAAAAAGATTGAATTACCGCATCACAGTTGATGGAAGTCTCCCCGCGCAACAGCTGATCATGTACCTGACTGCCGCCATTGATCTCCAGAAATCCGTCAAACCAGCGGTTGGTGCACGCCGCCCATTTCCCTGCATTTCCGATAGGAATAATGCCGTCACTCTGCAAGATTTTACATTGCTCTAAAAATTCCTCCATGTTTTTCGGAACACTGAATCCATATTTCTCATATAAATCTTTCCGGTAAAAAATACCTTGGGTTTTCTGTAGCTTAGGTAAAGCATAAATACCTCCAAACAGCATCTCCTGATTACTCAAAGAAGACGCATAGAAAATATCGCTCCAGCCATTTTCCTGCGCGAAATCCGACAACTCCAGCACCTTGCCGTTTTCCACGTAAGTGGAAACCACCTCTCCCACATTCGCCCAGAACATGTCCGGCCCATTATCCGCACTGAAGGCAACAGACAGAGCATCATATAACTGCTCCGGTCTGCCCTTGCCGCTGACCTCTATGGTCACATTAGGGTATTTCTCATTAAATTTTTCGATGGCTGTCTTAAGGATAATATTGCTCTCCAGATCCGCGTTGGCAGAATAGTCCCAGTATGTGAGCGTGGCTTTCACACTCTCATCTACCGCCGTCTCCCCGCCTGCACCTGCCGCCTCTTCGCCGGCGTCTGACACACTGGCTTCGTCCGTACCTGCCGCTTCCTGTCCCGTAGCTTCTTCCTGTTTCGCCGCTGTATCCGTACCCTGACCGCCTGTATCGCCGCAGCCTGCGGCTGTCACTGCCATAACTGCTGCCAATAACACACTGATCCATTTCTTTTTCATAGCCTGACCCCCTTCTGCCTTCTACAGGCAGTGTTTACATTTTTGTCCGTTTCATTACAGGAAAGAATCGATTCATTCTGTATTTTGATTATATCGAACCGAGACGGGGTGTAACAAGGCACGTTTTTTACCACTTTATTAGCATATTTTTTACCCTGGAAACATAAATAAGGAGGAGCTGTGCAGGATTGTTCCTGCGTAGCGCTCCTCCTTAAATTCAAGCTATTATACCAGTATTAATTTTCTTTATAAGCCTCCAGCTCCTCAATCAAATTCTACGCCCATACACCCAGAAATAATAATTAGCATATTTCAACGGTTTTAATTGGCTTCTCCTCAGAAGGTGAGAATTCAGAATATGATATCTTTATTGTCTGATCAAATTCTTTAATTTCATATAATCTGAAATCATCTTTTAAAAAACTGAATTTTCTTCTAAATAGTTTCGCAACATCCGAATTGGCAGTCGTAAAAAAAATCTGTGTACCTGTCAAAGATAGTCTACGTAAAACGTCAAATAAATTTAACATATGTAAATCGTCCAAATTAGCGACAGGCTCGTCCAGCATAATAACATTTGGAATATTTTCATTTGACAAAAAAAGCTCAAACATAAAAGCTAATGCAAGACATACCTTTTGTCCGGTGCTCATTTTAGACATGGTAACCGTTTGATCAGTGCCGCTACGTACAGCTACAATTTCATCTCCCTCTGTTCGTAACTCCGAATACTCATTTGTTGATATTAATAACATAAAAATCCGTTCAATTTTTTTAGTATGTAAACTCAATGTATCTGCCAGGGATTTCATTTCCATCTGCTTTTCTATTGTATCTACCTCTTTCCTACAAGTATCCAGAGCCTTTTTGGAATCATTTAACATCTCTTCTACACGATAGTTGTCCTTCTTAAAACGTTGCAGCCTCGAAAGCTTACTCCTTATCAGCTTTTTATCTATATACTTTATATTCCCATGTATATATTCTATTAATTGATAATATGCATCACATATATTCTTTTTCTGTTCTTCAATATTATCTATACCCAAAAAATTTTGGAGCATTCTCAGGCTAACTTGTTCCTGGCTCGATGTCATAAATGAAGGCACCCGTCCACGCTCTCCTATTGCAAACGCAGAAGCCCAATCTGTATCAAAATAATTATACCGATTAAACAATAAATTAAAATCTTCCACCGTTTCAGCCTTTACATCATACCAATAATCAGACAGCGTCATATTGTTTTTTTGAGAAGACAAACTCACCAGTTTAGCATTGCTGTTTCTACATTTCACCTCCACCTGTGCATTATTCCATTTTTTCCCCTTATATTTACAATTCGTTCCGGTTATCCCAAATTCTATTGCCTCTAATAACGAAGTCTTTCCCGTACCATTTTCTCCAAATAACAGATTAACTCTTGCAAAGGATATTTCACAATTCTGTTTAAAGCGTCTAAAATTTCTTATCAAAATACTTTGAATTTTTTCAATTTTATAAGCTTGTGATTTATAGCATCACCTTTAAACATTCCCATGAGTTTTATCTATTCCTCTTTAGGTTTTATGTATAAAATTTCTATAATTGCCTCTTTGGGAAGAAAAATCAAATCAATATAATTTCCTAAAATTATTTAATTAATATAATGTTTCGTTTTCAATATAAATAAAGGATAATTGGGGATTATTCTTTATACATTTATTAGGATATATTAAATAA
>ERZ779621.142-NODE-142-length-47462-cov-15.282469_pt1 | contig 47462 bp, 40 predicted proteins | sample MGYA00514215_ERZ779621 | MGnify/ENA primary metagenome ERZ779621 (study PRJEB29562, sample SAMEA4376715) | mouse gut metagenome | isolation source: Cecum | study: EMG produced TPA metagenomics assembly of the A DSS colitis mouse model was used to assess the...
GTTTGTTTTCTCATATTCCTTATTATAGCATAATAGCTTTAGTTTGGACACTCCCGTTTTTTCGCCGCGCCTGTGTTTCCCGCCATCGGCCAGAAAGTAAAAAGTTCTTGACATTTTCCAATCAAGCTGGTATGCTGAGAATGTAAAAACTGTTTTACTTTTCAGCCGGTTAAAATGGACAGGAGGAGATGCGGATGCTATCCGGAAAAGTGAGGTACACGATATGAAGGGAGTCTGGAAACGGCTTGGCTTCCGCAGGCCGGACGAAATGGAGCGGTTTATTCTTTTCAAAGCCCAGCGAAACGCTTACCTCTTCCTGGTCGCGGCGCTCTTCCTCTGGACGGTGTACGAGAGCTGCCGGGTGTATATCCACCACAGCAGGCTGAATCTGATGCCCTGCCTGCTGTTGGCCGGGGCGTCGCTCATCCAGGGATTTTCCCAGCTGGTCATGACCCGCAGCGCGGTAAAGGACGACGATGATTCCTATGAGACGGGTCCCCTGGTCCGGATCGTGGTGCTGGCCTGCGCCGCCGCCGGCGTTCTGGCGGCAGCGGCGGCGGCGCTCGTGCTTATGGGCGTCCGGACATGAAGAACCGGATCAAGGAGCTTCGCCGGGCCAAGGGATACCGCCAGGAGGACCTTGCCGCGGCCCTGGGGGTCTCCCGGCAGACGGTCATCGCGGTGGAAAACAACAAATACGACCCCACTCTAGGCCTCGCCATGCGCCTGGCCCGCCGTCTGGACACGACGGTAGAAGAACTCTTCACTCTGGAGGACGATGTATGAAAAAACGGTTTCTTCCCCTTCTCCCCTATCTGGCCGTCCTGACGGCCGTTTTTTACCTCCTGCCCCTTCTGATGCGGGACACCGGCAGCGCCATGTTCCTCATGCTGTGCGTGATGCCTCTGGCCGCGTTCTTCACCGGAGCGGTCCACGGCCTCCGCAGGGGCTTTTCCCTCCTCCTCCCTCTCGCGGCCCTTCTCCTGTTCCTGCCCACGATCTTCCTCTTTTATAATTCCTCCGCCTGGGTGTACGCCCCGGCCTACGCCCTGATCGTCCTCGCCGGAAACGGCGCGGGGAAACTGTTCCACGGAAAAAGATGACTTCACGATCTATCCGGTCAATGACAGGCAAAACCATAGTTGACAACACCCCCAGGACTTATTATAATGTGGGGGAAAAACGCCACAGAAAGGAAAAATCCCCCATGAACGATCTCCATATTTCGGATTCCGTCCGCTATATCGGCGCGGACGATACCTCCATCGACCTTTTTGAGAGCCAGTACCCCGTCCCCAACGGCGTATCCTACAACTCCTACCTGATCCTGGACGAAAAGATCGCCGTCATGGACACCGTGGACCGCCGGGCGGCGGACCGGTGGCTGGAGAATATGGACGCCCAGCTCCAGGGCCGCAGCCCCGACTATCTGGTGATTCAGCACCTGGAGCCGGATCACGCGGGCAGCATCGGGCTTCTGCTGGAGAAATTCCCGGAGATGCAGATGGTAGGCAACGCCAAGACCTTCTCCATGCTGCCCAAATACTTCCCCGACGGCTGGGCCGACAGGTCCGTCACCGTGAAGGAGGGGGACACCCTCCCCCTGGGCAGCCACACCCTCACTTTCGTCATGGCGCCTATGGTCCACTGGCCGGAGGTCATGGTGAGCTATGAATCCAGCGAGAAGCTTCTCTTCTCCGCCGACGGCTTCGGCACCTTCGGGGCCCTCAGTTCCGGCGAGAGCTGGGACGCCGAGGCGGCCCGGTACTACTTCAACATCGTGGGCAAGTACGGCGTCCAGGTCCAGGCCCTGCTGAAGAAGGCCGCCGGTCTGGATATTCGGACCATCTGCCCCCTCCACGGCCCCGTCCTGCGGGAAGATCTGGGTCATTACCTGGGCAAATACGACCTCTGGAGCCGCTACGAGCCCGAAGAGCCGGAGTCCGTCCTCCTGGCCTACGCCTCCATCCACGGCAACACCGCCCAGGCTGCCGGGAAGATGAAGGAAATTCTGGAGAAGAAGGGCTGTCCCCGCGTAGCTTTCATCGACCTGTGCCGCCAGGACCAGGCCGTCGCCGTGGAGGAGGCCTTCCGCTGCGGCAGGGCTGTGTTCATGAGCCCCACCTATGACGGGGGACTCTTCCCGGCAATGGATCATTTCATGGCCCACCTGCGGGACAAGACCTGGCGGAAGCGGAAGGCCGCCATTATCGAGAATGGCTCCTGGGCCCCTGCCGCTGCCAAGGTGATGCGGGGATACCTGGAGGCTATGAAGGATATCGAACTCTGTCCCACAGTTCATACCATCCAGGGGGCGGTGAAGGACTGCGACGCGGCCGCCATGGAGCAGATCGCCGCCGAACTCCTGAGCTGACCCAATGCGGCTCCATCTGGACCCCGCACCTTCATTTTCACGTGATGCTTGACGGCCTGGAGGACCCCGTAAACCTTGTCCGGGCCAAGGACGAATCAATATTCTTACCGAAAGAAAACCAACAAAAAGAGCGCCGGAGGCTTCCCTTTGCCTCCGGCGCTCTTTATTTTATTTTCTCATAAATTCCGGCGTGGAAGGATCTCCGCAAGATAGGAGAGCAGATTATACCCGCCGTGGGCCAGAATACAGCAGAAGACGGACCCGGTCTTCAGATAGAGCAGTCCCAGGCCCAATCCGCATACAAGCGCCGACAGGGTCTGCACCATATTGAAGTGCAGGACGGCAAACATCAGCGATGAGACCAGCAGCGCACCGGCCGCTCCGCAGGAGCCCCGCAGTCCGTCCAGCACGAACCCCCGCATCAAAATCTCCTCCACAACCGGAGCCAGGAGGCATACCCGCAGCAAACTTGCCGCCGGAAACCTGGCCAGACGTTCCAGGGCTTCCTGGTAGGCCGCCTCGCTTTTGGGGAACGCCCGCTCCAGCAGCGGATCCAGGCAGCAGTCCAGCAGCAGGAAGGCCCCGATGGCGCAGGCCGCCGCCAGCAAAAGCCCTGCCGGCGTGACATTGCTCCAGAGCTCTACCGGCCATCGGCGCCGGAGCAGCCAGAGAAAGCCCGCCGAGCAGACCGCGGCGGCGGCAAGGCCGATCCACTCCGAGCAGCCAGCAAACCACTTCCGCCAGACCGCGACGTCCAACCCCGTATAGACCAGCATGACCCCCAGGTAAGCCGCCGCCCAAAAGATGGCAGAGGGGACGCTCAACGGCTCCGTTTTCATAGCATACCGCCCCCTTTACTTCTCCAAAAACCGCATCAGAATCTGGGCGGTCTCCGCCCGGGTGACACTGTTATCCGGATTCAGCCGTCCGTCCGAGCTGCCCCGAAGAAGGCCCTCGCCCACGGCCCAGGATACCGCGTCCCGTGCCCACGAGGCTACGCCGCTCCCGTCGGAGAAGGCGGTCAGGCTCCCGCTGCCCGTGCCGGAGGCCTTAAGGCCGCGGTAGAGCATCACGGCCAGCTCCTGCCGGGTAACATCGGCGGTACCGTAAAAGGCTCCGTCCTCCCGTCCGGACACCAGACCCTGCTCATAGGCCCAGCACAGGGCCTTGGCGTATTTGGCACGGCTGGAAACGTCGTGGAAGGGCAGATCCTCCACAGAGAGCTTGGAGGAGGGGCTGCCGTTGGCCCGATGGAGAGCGGAGACAATCTCCCACCGGCTTGCAGAGGCATCCGGCTGGAAGGACTGGCCCCTGTACGGCTCCATGACGCCCTTTTCCAGAATGTAATCCACCGCCTGATGGTACCACGCGCCGGGAGGAACGTCATTGAGCAGCATGGCGGCGCACCGCTTGGGCGGGGCGGTTTCGCCGGAGGCCAGAGCTTTCACGTCCACCTCATAGCCGATGGTATTGGCGGCGTAGTCCTCCGTCTGGACATAGACTGTCTCCGGGAGCGCATTGCCGGAAAAGCTTACGGAAAGCGTACAGGGAGTACCCGGCTCCTCCTGGAAGAACGCGCTCTCCGTCAGGCGCTTTCCGCTGCCGTCCAGGACGGAGGCATAGGAAACGAACTGGTTGTCCCGCACCGTGACCGTCAGGGTGCTTCCGTTCAGAGAGGCTTCGGCTGCGGGCGGCGCGCCGTCCAGCGTCACCGGGAAGCTGAGAGCCCGGTAAGCGTCATACGCGTCCTCCAGCAGCCAGCGGTAGGACTCCGGCGCCGTCCGGCGGACGTTGCTGCGGTAGGCGCTCTGGATATCCTCATCAGTGTCCAGCCAGGCATATACGTCCACCTGGACCAGGGTTCCGTCCGGCAGGGGCTTCTCCCGGGCGTCCGTCCCCTCCCAGGCGAAGCTGGCGCTGGGGACGATCTCCGGGCTGAAGGAACTCTTGCCGGATTTTTCCAGGAGAAGTTCCTCCCTGGCGTCGTAGACCTCGCCGGTTTCCGGGTCGGATACGACCATGACCACGCCGGCGGCGTTGCGCAGGGTGTAGAGATTCAGGCACAGCGTCCCGGCCGAGGTATTGCCGTCCCAGACGGAGAGGGCGCCGCGCCGGCTGTCATGGAGGCCGTAGGCGTGGCTGTTGGCGCCCAGAAGTACGCCGTCCTCCGGCAGGGCGGAGGGTTCCTTCGCCAGAAAGGCCAGATTGACGCCCAGGTTGGCCCCCAGGGCCTCCAGGCAGTCCTCCATGCTCTCCGGGAGGGAACGGCGCTCCGGGGACAGCTCCTGTCCCCCCGCCAGACGGAAGGCGGTGTCCTGAAGATCACGGAAATCCAGCGGCTCCAGGACCGGCGCGGCGTTCCAGCTGCCGCAGTAGCCCAGGAACGCGCCGTGGGCCGTCTGGCCGCCGCCGGAGGCCGTCACATAGCCCTCCACGTAGAAGCCGTTGGGACAGGCCTCCGCCAGCTCCCGGCGCAGCTCCCCGCTGACGGTCAGGTTCAGCGTCACCGTAGTCTCTCCCCGGGCGGGGACGGTGACGGAGCGGGGACCGGTGACAGTGACGCCGGCGGTGATGTCCCGGGGCGTCATCCGGCTGTACCATACGCCGTCCTGCTGTGTGTAATCGTCGGTAAGGGCCTGGACCTCCAGGGAGACATCGAGGGACTGGCCGGAGAGGTTGCGCAGGGTGACGGGAAGGGCAAAGCGCCCCTCGCCGCTCTCCCCCAGCTCGATGAGGGGATTCATGACCGTCAGGGCGGCGGAGGCGGCATCCTCCAGGTCAAGGAAGCCCGCCCCCTGCCGCCGGGGGGAGATGGGCAGGCCGTTTTCGGTGAGCAGCCTGCTCCGGCTTGCCAGCAGGCTCTGGGCCAGGGCGGCGGCCTCCTGCTTGTCCGTGACGCCCTGTTCCCGCAGGGACTGGAGAAGTACGGCAAAGCTCCCGGCGGCGTAGGGGGAGGCCATGGAGGTGCCCTCATCGCTGCGGTACTGCTGATTTGAGGACGCTCCGGCGGAGGTGACGGGACCGCCGAAAGCGGTCAGCGCCGGGGTCAGATGCAGGCCGGAGCCCGGTCCCCAGGCGGAGTAATCCGCGATGGCCGCCGTGCCGTCCTCCGTCCGGGAGGCTGCCGCGACGGCCAGCGCGCCGTAAAAGCTGCCCGGGGAGCAGACGGAACCGTAGTCCGTGTAACCGCCGGAGGGCAGGGGCTGGCCCCAGGTCTTAGACTGGACGTTGGCGGCGCTGTTGCCGGCGGCGCAGCAGATAAGGACCCCCGACCGGGCCATCTGGGTGAAGGCGCGGCAGTAGATGCCGTCCATGGTGTCGCTTGCGCTGAAACCCGCCCCGGTGCCCACGGAGAGGTTCACCACGTCGGCCCCCAGGTTCCAGGCGTCCTCCAGCGCCCGGAGGATAATGGTGTCATCCGTACCTCCGCCGGAGCCGTTGGGGAATATCTTCATGCTGAGGATCTGGGCCGCCGGGGCCGCGCCCCGGAAGGTGACATGCCCGGCCCGGTCCTTCACATATCCGGCGGCCAGGGCGGTGACGTGGGTCCCGTGGTTGTTGGTGGTGGCCACGCCGTCGTCCCGGCTGTAGTAGTCATAGGCGAAGGGAATGCGCTGGGAAACATAGCGGCCCTTGGTGCCGCCCTTCCGGGCAAACTCCGCCACGTCCTCCCTGCTGAGGGCGGGGGACTCCATCAGGGAGGCGTCGGCAAAGGCCTCGTGGTCCGTGTTCAGGCCGCTGTCCAGAACCGCGATCACCGTGCCGTCCCCGGTATAGCCCTGCTCCCACAGGCCGTCCGCGTCCATGAGCTTCAATCCCTCCTCCGGAGAGAGGGGATCCTTGCCCGCGGAGGAGGAGGCGCATATGTAGCTCTGGGCCAGGCCCACGCCTGCCACGCCCGGCAGGGCCTCCAGGGCGGCCAGCCCCCGGGCGTCCGCCTCCACAGCGGCTCCCGGGAAGAGGGACTCGTAACGGCAGAGAACCGTTACGCCCGCCGTCTCCTCCAGAAGCCGGGTGGTTTCCTCCGGGCCGGCAGCGTCTTCGTAGAGGACCACGGCCCGCAGAGGCCCGGAGGCTTCCGGCGGCGCGGGCGGGATGGTCATGGCCGTAAGCAGCAGTACGGCCAGCAGGGAAAAAATGGTGATCCGCTTTGTTTGATCTTTCATGTATGGCGTCCTCCGGTGGTTGATAAGAGCATTATATACCCTTGCCGCCTCACAGGGCAAGGGGGTAATTTCCCCATCTGTTTTTTTGCTGTGCCGGAGAGGTGAAAACGGAAAAATACGGGAGTGTCCAAACTAAAGCTATTATGCTATAATAAGGAATATGAGAAACCAAACGATAGAGGCATGGAAGAAATGCCCGAAATGTGGAAAGATAGAAAACCAGGTGAAAGCAGGGCGCAACAGCTCGGGGAGCCAACGCTGCAAGTGTAAGGAGTGCGGCATATATTACACCATTGAGCCAAAACGCCATGAGTATCCTGAAGAAACCAAAGAACTGGCAATCAAAATGTACTACGGGGGAGTCAGTGGTCGGGGTGTGGGAAAAATTCTGGGAATGAACAAATCCAATGTAATGAATTGGATAAAAAAAGGCCATTCGGACCGAGAAGCCTGAAACGATATCCACAAGCAGGGTAAAAACTGTGGAAATGGATGAACTATACTGGTTTCTGGAGTACAAGCCCCGCACAGAAACACGGGAAAATATCTACATCATGACGATGGTAAGCCGGGAGCCGCGGCAGATCATAGGCCATGTTGTGAGCCGTGATAAGACCTCCAAAACGATTCAGAAGATGGTAGACGCAGCCCCTGATGCGGAACGTTATTGCACAGATGGGTACTCTGGATATCTGGATGTCGTCTTTCCGGGGAAGCATATCTTCAATATTCACAACAAAAATGACACCTTCACCGTGGAGGGTGTCAATGCTGATCTGCGCCATTATATCCCTACTCTGGCACGCCGCAGCAGGTGTTTTCCGCGAAAGCTGGAAAATCTTCAAGATGTCTTAGCTGTTTTCGTACGGGCCTATAACCGCTTCGGGTTTCAAAAGCACCGCTATCGTTCCAGACATCCAGGCTCTTCTGTCCCCTTTTCCCTTTTTGATTTTCTTTAACTGCGTATTTGGACACTCCCTCAGCCAAACCGCCTATTGCCACAGAAGAAAGAATCGGCTATAATAGTGAAAAGCCTGCCCCCGCAGGACAGAAGCCTGCGGGGGCGGCGCACTGCTTTACCGGTAAAGCACTTGATACGCAGGCCTGCAAAGGGGAAACATGCGCTTTGCTAATGCGTTGACTACAGCGGCAGAATCGTCCGTGCGGCCACCAGATCCACCCCTGTGCCGCAGAGATCGGCCAGCACCACGTCCCCGGTCCGGACGGGGGCCTGGACGTCCACCTGGCACAGCGCCCGGGCCGCCTCCAGCAGCTTCTCCTTGGGGATGGGCGACCGGGTCTTTACCGGACACCGGGGAAGAGCCGCGCCGTGGAGACGTACCGTCCCCGTAAGGACCCGGGTGGGGTGGAGTACCTCGCTTCTGCCGTACTCCTCTCCCCGGGGGCAGGCGTTGCCGGTCACCCGGCAGCCGCCGGTCTCATCCACCCGCAGATGGCAGCCGTTGGGACAGACAATACAGATCAGTTCCTTCATACCTCCGCCTCCTCCGCGCTGACGGTGATTACATTGCCTTCCGCCAGGGCCAGCAGTCCCTCCGGCAGGAAGATGCGCTCCATCTCTCCAGGGGCCATATGCTCCCGCTTGAAGCGGGCGATCCGCTTCTCCCCGGCTGTGACGGTGACGGCGGATTTTCCAAACACCCGGTTGACCCGGAAAAACACCTGCACGCCCTTGCCTGCCGCCTCCACGCGGATGCGCTGGGGGACGGTATAGGTTACGGCGCTCCCGTTCTCCACCGCCAGGGTGCGGCGGGAGGGCGTCTCGCCGCTTCGGATGTACGCCGCCGCCGCGGCTCCCGCCCGGCTGCTCTCCTCGCTGACGAAGTCCACCAGGTCGTGAACCTGCAGCACATTCCCGCAGGCGAATACCCCGGGAATGGAGGTCTCCATATTCTCGTACACCACCGCGCCATTGGTCCGGGGGTCCATCTCCGCCCCCAGGGCGCGGGTCAGCTCGTTCTCCGGCAGCAGGCCCACGCTCAGCAGCAGGGTGTCGCACGCAAAAACCTGTTCCGTGCCGGGAATGGGCTGCCGCCTCCCGTCCACGGCGGACACCACGACTTTTTCCAGCCGCCGGTCTCCGATAATATCGGTAATGGTATGAGAGAGGAGCAGCGGGATATCATAATCCCGGAGACACTGGACGATATTCCGGTTCAGGCCGCCGGAGTAGGGCATCAGCTCCACGCAGGCCAGCACCTTGGCCCCCTCCAGGGTCATCCGCCGGGCCATGATGAGCCCGATGTCTCCGCTGCCCAGGATCACCGCCCGTCGGCCCACCATTTTCCCCTCGATGTTGATGAACCGCTGGGCCGCCCCTGCGGTGAGGATGCCGGAGCATCGGGTCCCCGGCACGGAGATGGCCCCCCGGGTCCGCTCCCGGCAGCCCATGGCCAGGACCACGGCCCCGGACCGGACCGTCTGGCAGCCGCCGTCTGGGCTGACGTACCGGACGGTCCTGTCGGGAGAAACCGACAGGACCATGGCGTCCGTTTTCACCTGAACGGCGGTACTCTCCAGCATGTCAATGAACCGCCCGGCGTACTCCGGACCGGTAAGCTCCTCCTGAAAGCGGTGGAGGCCGAAGCCGTTGTGGACGCACTGGTTGAGAATGCCGCCCAGATAGCGGTCCCGCTCCAGCAGAAGGATATCTGTCACCCCCGCCTCCCAGGCGGACAGAGCGGCGGACAGGCCCGCAGGGCCGCCGCCGATGACGGTCAGCTGGTGTTCCTTCATGCCCATGCCTCCTTTGTCTCTCCGGTGAGAATGTAGGAGCCCGGCTCCTCCAGGGGAACCGCCTCCGGGGGAACGCCCAGCTCCCTGGCCAGGATCTCCTGGACCCTGGGGCCGCAGAAGCCCCCCTGGCAGCGTCCCATGCCCGCGCCCACCCGGCGCTTGACGCCGTTGATGCTGGAGGGCGGGATGGGCGAACGGAGAGATGCAATGATCTCCCCCTCCGTCACCGTCTCGCACCGGCAGACCACCCGCCCCCAGCGGGGGTCCGCCGCAATCAGCTCGTTTCTCGCCCCGTCGTCCAGCTCGTGAAAGCGGACCCTGCGGCGGGTATCGATAAAGTCTTCCTTCTCCTCCAGGGCCAGGCCCTTCCGCTCCAGGAGCCTTGCCAGCTCATCCGCGATGGCCGGGGCGGCGCTGAGTCCCGGAGAGCAGATGCCCGCCGCGTTGAAAAAGCCGGGAACCGTGGGGCTCTCCTCCACAATGAAGTCCCCCCGGTCGGAGCCGGCCCGGACGCCGGCAAAATTCCGGATATTCTCCCGGAACCGGACTCCGGGAACGCTGCGTACCGCCAGCTCCCGCACCGCTTGAAGCCCCCGGGGCGTGTTGGCCGTATCCTCCGGACCGGAGGGCTCTGCCGTGGGACCCACGATCAGGTTGCCGTGGACGGTGGGCGAGACCAGAACTCCCTTCCCCATAGGGCCGGGGCACTGGAAAATCACCCGGCTTACACGGGTTCCCTCGCTCTTGTCCAGCAGATAATACTCCCCCTTGGCAGGACGGATGGTGAAGGCCTTTTCCCCGATCAGCTCGTGGACCCGGTCCGCATATACCCCGGCGGCGTTGATGATGTACCGGCTGTGGAACACGCCTTTCGGTGTGGTAACGGCAAAGCCCTCCCCCTCCCGGGTGATGGCGGCGGCGGGACAGCTCAGATGGAGCGCCGCTCCGTTGCGTACCGCCGTCTCCGCCATGGCCAGGGCGTACTCCCAGGGATTCACGATGGCGGCGGAGGGGGCCAGCAGGGCCTCCAGCACCTCTCCGCTCAGTTCCGGCTCCAGGACCCTGGCCTCGTCCCCGGAGAGGATGCGCAGGCCTGTCACGCCGTTGCGCTCCCCCCGCTCCAGCAGGGTTCGCAGCAGGGCCCGGTCCTCCTCGCTGAAAGCCAGCACCAGGCTTCCGGTCTTTCGATAGGGCACGTCAAGCCTGGCACAGATTTCCTCCGCCATACCCACGCCCTCCACGTTCAGTTGGGCCATTCGCGTGTCCGGCTCCGGGTCGTAGCCTCCGTGAAGGATGGCGCTGTTGGCCTTGGTGGTGCCTCCGGCCACATCGCTGAGGGCCTCCAGCACCGTGAGGCGCAGCCGGAACCGGCTCAGTCGGTAAGCACAGGCCGCGCCCACCACGCCGCAGCCGATAATGATGACATCCTGCATAAAATCTCCTCTCGTCTTCATGCTCCCCGTCAGGCGGGCGGGGGACCCCTTGCCCCTATTTTATAGCAAAATGCCCTTCCGGTCAATCCGCTTTCCGCATTTCATCGGAAATATCCAGCCGGAGCCTGGTGATACCGCCAGCGCAGCTGAAAAAAGCGGCATCCGCGTCTGCGGACGCAGGTTCTTACAGCGGACCGGCAATTCCCGGCCCGGTATTGGGATATAGCAGGGACAGGGCCCAATCCGCCGCATACAATGCGCCTACCCCCCGGCACAGCAGTCCCCGCGCCCCGGGGGACATCCGGGAAAAGCGGCGCAGCAGCGGTTCCCCCCATCGGGAAGCCAGCCATCCCGCCAGGGCAAAGCCCGTCAGGCTGGCCAGGCAGACCCGCCCCCGGATGCTGCCCGTCCAGCCGGTATAGTCCCACCAGCGCCGGTGGTACCACTGCTCCAAAATCAGGGCGGCGCCGTATTCCACCGCGCCCCCCAGCAGGGCGCCCAGAACCAGCGCCGCAGCGGGACGCCGCCGGAGCCCTCTCAGCGCCGCCGACAGCAGCACCCCGCCCACGCCGTACACCGGCAGCCACGGCCCGTGGAGCAGGCCGCGGTTGACCCACCGCCCTGCCGCCGCGGCGGTGAGGAGGACCTCCCACAGCCATCCGGCGGCGGAGCAGGCAAAAAACAGCAGCAGCCATTCCTCCAGCGCCGCCGTGCGGCGGGAGGAGGCGGCAAAACGGTCCATATCAGCCCTCCCTTTGGATAAATTTGTACGTAATTTGTCCAAAAAGGTCAATTCTATGCAGACAGGAGAGATTATTATGAAAAAGAAGCGCCTGGGAGACCTTGCGCTGGCGGGAAGCCTCCTGCTGCTGGCAGGGATTCTGTTTTTATTGTTCCGGCCCGGCGGGCAGGGCGCATGGGCGGTGGTGACGGCGGACGGCCGGGAAATCGCCCGGTATCCCCTGGACGGAGACCGGACGGTCCGGCTGGGGGATGAGGACTACAATATCCTGCAAATCTCCGGGGGTGCGGCGGCGGTGATCGAAGCCAACTGCGGCGACCACACCTGCGTCCGCACCGGAACGGTTTCCCGGGAGGGAGAGCGCATCGTCTGCCTGCCCCACCGGCTCATAATCCACATCGAGGGCGGCGGAGCGGCGGACTTCGACGCCAGCGTGGGATAGGAGGCATGTATGGAAAAGCGGATTGCGCGGTACGCTCTGCTGGTTTCCCTGGCGATGGTGCTGTCCTGGCTGGAGAGTCTGATCGTTTTTCCGGGACTTCTGCCGGGAATGAAGGTGGGGCTGACCAATCTGGTGGTGGTGTTCGCTCTGTACCGGGCGTCCCTGCGGGACGCGGCGGCAGTTTCTCTGGTCCGGGTGGCGCTGGTTTCCCTGACCTTCGGCAACGCGTACAGCTTCGCCTACTCCCTGGCGGGGGCTGTCCTGAGCCTGGCGGTCATGGCGGGGCTGAAAAAGCTGAACAGGTTTTCCATTCTGGGCGTCAGCATCGCCGGAGGGGTATGTCACAATTTGGGCCAGCTGGCGGTGGCGATGGCCGTGCTGGGCACGGCGCGTCTGTGGTGGTATCTGCCCTGGCTGCTGGCGGGGGGCGTTCTGGCCGGGGCCGCCGTGGGGACGGCGGCCGGTCTGACCGCAGATCGGATCAAACCGGCATCCTGAAGCTTTCGTACGGCGGGGCGCTCTCCCTCTGCACCTTATAGCAATCATCAGAATTCCTGGCAAAAGCTCGGGGATACAAAGGGCGCATGGCCGCGTTGTCGTCCTTGGCGGGCGTCAGCCCGCCTGCGTCCTCCGCCTTGCCCTGCGCCCTTTGTCCTCCCCTCCTTTTTTGTCATGAATTCTGAAGCTTGCTATAGGCCCTCAAATATATCTTCAGAAAAATTCCGGCCCGGAGGCAAATGCCTCCGGGCCGGGTGCCGTGATTGGGAATTGCCGCAGCCGCTTCAGATTCCGGCGGCATCGCTGTTCCGCTTGCCGGAGTCATATCCCTTGATCCGGGCCTGCCGGTGCGGTTTTGACGTATGGGCCCTTCGCCTCTTCTACCGGTCCATCCCGCAGGCAGTAGCCAATTCGGCCATGCGCCGGTCGCGGGCCGCCGCGCTGTAGAACCGGAAGCCTCCGGCAAAATTGTACGCCTCATAGCCGTATCCCGCCAGAATCCGGCAGGCGATATAGCTGCGCAGGCCGCTCTGGCAGATCACATAGACCGGCTTGCCCGGCTCCACCTCGTCCAGCCGTTCCCGCAGCTCATCTACGGGGATGTTCCGGAACCCGTCGATATGCCCGCCGCCGTACTCGCCCGCCGTCCGGACATCCAGCAGGGTGACGCTCCCGTCGCGGGGCAGGCGGTCCAGGTCCTCCAGGAACCACTGCCGGAGAATGCCCCGCGCTATATTGTCGATCATAAAGCCCGCCATATTGACCGGGTCCTTGGCAGAGGAGTAGGGCGGAGCATACGCCAGATCAAGCTCCTTCAGCCCGGTGGCCTTCATTCCCCCGTGGATGGCGGCGGCCAGCACGTCAATGCGCTTATCCACGCCCTCGCTGCCCACGATCTGCGCGCCCAGAAGGCGGTAGGTCCCCTTTTCAAAGACCACCTTCATGGTCATCAGCTTTCCGCCGGGGTAGTAGCCCGCGTGGCTCATGGGAGAAAGAATCACCTTATCCACATCCAGCCCCGCCTTTCTGGCGTTGGTCTCACTGACGCCGGTGACGGCGGCGGTCAGGCCAAAAACCTTGATGACGCTGCTGCCCTGGGAACCGGAATACCGGCTGTCCCCTCCGCAGACGTTGTCCGCAGCGATCCGTCCCTGCCGGTTGGCGGGTCCCGCCAGGGAGATGAGGGCGTCCTGTCCGGTGACCGCGTGCTTTACCTGGACCGCGTCCCCCACGGCATAGATATCCGGTACGGAGGTCTCCATCCGCTCGTTCACCACGATGCTGTCCCGGATGCCCAGCGCCAATCCCGCGTCCTTCGCCAGCGCGGTATCCGGGGTCACGCCGATGGCCAGCACCACCATCCCGGCGTGGAGAGGCGCGCCGTCCTTCAGCAGCACGTCCACGCCGCCGTCCTTTTCCGCAAAGCCCTCCACCGTGCGGCCCAGGACCAGCCTGACGCCGTTGCGGCGCATCTCGCCGTGGATCAGCGCGGCCATGTCCGGATCAAAGGGGTTCATCAGCTGCCTGGGCCTTTGGACGATGGTGACATCCATCCCCAGCTCCCGCAGGTTTTCCGCCAGCTCCAGGCCGATGAAGCCGCCGCCCGCCAGCACGGCTGATTTGGGGTGATGCTCGTTGATGTACGCCTTGATGCGGAATGTGTCCTCCACCGTCCGCAGGGTAAACACCCGGTCCAGCCCCGTTCCCGGCACCCTGGGCTGTGTGGGCTTCGCGCCGGGGGAGAGAATCAGCTTGTCGTAATTCTCCTCGAATTCTTCCCCCGTCTCCAGATTTTTCACCGAGACGGTTTTCCTGTCCGGATGGATGGCCGTGACCTCATGGCGCACCTTCATCTCTGCGCGGAAGCGGGAATAAAAGCTCTCGGGCGTTTGCAGGGTCAGATCCTCGGGATCGGTAATGGCGTCTCCGATAAAGTAGGGCAGGCCGCAATTGGCGTAGGAAATATATCCCGACCGCTCAAATACCACAATCTCCGCCTGCTCATCCAGACGGCGGATACGTGCCGCCGCCGTGGCGCCTCCCGCCACACCGCCTACGATTACTACCTTCATACAGTTTCCACCTTTCCGGTATAAGCGGATATTCCGCCGATATTTTTTACCTGCAGATAGCCCATGCGCCGCAGCGCGTCCACAGCCTGCCGGCTTCTGGCCCCGCTGTGGCAGTACACAAAGAGCGGGGTGTCCTTTCCGCCGGCCGCCGCGCTCACGCGGCCGATCTCCTGGAGCGGTACGTTTTTGCTGCCGGGAATATGGCCCTCCCGGTATTCCTGGGGCGTGCGGACGTCCAGCAGGACTGCGCCCTCGGTTCCGCCATACTCTTTTACGCCCTGATCGATATCGGGGCCGCGCAGAAAATCAAAAAGTCCCATATCCTGTCCTTCCTTTTCTTTTGTTTATGGCTGTAGTTTACCCGAAAGCAGGCTCTGTTACCGTGATAAAATCACCTTTCAGCCCCCAGAGTTCCGCACCGGCCCCTTCCCCACAAAAATGCCCCTGGATTCCCCACATTGACGCGGAAGGGTTTCTATAGTATAATGAACATACCAAATAAAAGACAGGAGGGCTTTGCAATGATGACGGGTATGGTCTGGACTTGGCTGGCCGTGATGGCGCTGGCTGTTTTTGCGGAGATGTCTACTATGGCGCTGGTGTCGGTCTGGTGCGCGGTGGGCGCCTTGGCGGCGGTATTCGCGGCCTATTTCGGCGCGCCGCTGGCGGCGCAGCTGCTGTTGTTTATCGGCGTGTCCATCGTGACCGCCGCCGTGGTGCGGCCCCTGGCGAAGAAATACGCGGACCCCTACAAGGTCCCCACCAACGCTGACCGTCTGGTCGGCATGGAGGCCCGCGTCACCGAAACCATCAACAACGGCTACCCCACCGGCGCGGTGTACGCTGACGGCAAGACCTGGACCGCCCGCAGCGCGGACGGTGCGGTAATCCCCAAGGGAGAGACGGTAGAGGTCGCGGCCATGGAGGGCATCAAGCTCATCGTCCGCGCCAAGGCCGCCGTCCCCGCGGGCTGACCGGAAAAGGAGAGCGAAAAACGATGCTGGTACCCCTGCAAAAGAAAGATTTCGACAAATACATCGACTTCGCCTACGAGCTGGCCCTGGACCCCGCCCGGACCTGCTACCCCGTCTACTACGACGGCGTAAAGACCCGGGCCCTCTTTGAAGCCGACGCCCGGAAGGGGATATCCCTTCCGGGGGACCAGATCCTCCTCTACGAGGAGGACGGCGTAACAGAGGGCTGGCTCCACTACTACTATCTGCCGGAGGACCGGTACATCGCTCACCGCTCCTGCGGCGTCCGGCGGAATACCGCCCGGGCTCTGCAGGAGCTTTCCGAGCATCTGGCGGCCCGGTATCCCGGCTGCGAGTGGGCCGTGGGCTTTCCCTCCGAAAATCATGAGGCGCTGGACTGGGTGCAGGGCGCGGGATTCGAGCTGCTGGAGGATTCCCAGTACTATACGTTCCATTTCGAACAATACATCCCCGGCCCGGAGGACCCGTCCGTGGAGCGGATCACGGAAGAAAATTTCGCAAAATTCCAGCGTGTCCACCACGCCATCGAAGGGGAAATGTACTGGAATTGCCAGCGCCTCCGGGAGGACCTCCCCAGCTGGGACCTGTTCGTGGCGGAGGAGGACGGCGTAGCCGGGGAGGTCATGGCCCTGGACGCGGGGGACGGCTTTTACAGTATTTTCGGCGTGGTCTGCGAGGACAGGCGATTCCATGAGAGCCTGTACCGGCGGCTGCTGGTCCGTGCCCTGACCGAGGGGAAGCGGAAGGGCGCGCGGTATCTGACCTTCTTCGAGGATACGGCGGAGGAGGCCAACCGGATCATGCGGTCGCTGGGCTTCCACCATGTAGGCCGGTACCTTGGATATCATAAGGTAATATAGAAGGAGAAAAATACAAAATGTTGATCCCGCTGCAAGAGAAAGATTTTGACAAATACGTTGATTTTGCTTACGAATTGGCCCTGGACCCCGCCCGGACCTTCTATCCCGTCTTTTTCGACGGCATCAAGACGAAGGAGGATTTTATCGCCAGGGCCCGAAAGGCTTTTTCAAAGCCGGAGGACGAGATCCTTCTTTATCAGGCCGATGGCGCGGTGGAGGGCTGGCTCCACTATTACCATCTGCCTGAGGATCACTATATCCAGCTCTATACCAGCTGCATCCGGCAGAACATGGCCCAGGCGCTGGAGGAGCTTTCCGGCTATCTGGCGCAGCGGCATCCCGGCTGTGACTGGTTTGTAGGCTTCCCGGCGGAAAACCGGGAGGCAGAAGCCTGGGCAAAGGGCGAGGGATTCCGGCAGTTTGACGACGCCCAGAACTACAGCTTCTTCTTCGACCGGTACGACCCGGGCCCGGACGATCCGTCCGTGGAGCGGATCACGGAGGAGAATTTTGAGAAATTCCAGCGGGTCCACCGGACCATTGAGGCAGATATGTTCTGGAACTGCCAGCGGGTCCGGGAAAAGCTTTCGGATTGGACCATCTTCGTGGCGGAGGAGGACGGCGTGGCCGGGGAGATCATGGCCACCAGCTTCAAGGACGGTACATGCGAGATATTTGCCCTAAGCTGCGAGGACGGACAGTACCATGAGAATCTGGAGCGGCGGCTCCTGACCCGGTTCCTCAACGAGGGAAAGCGGCAGGGCGCGAAGGATCTGGTCTTCTTCGTGGGTACAGACGATGAGATGAACCGGATCATGCCGGAGCTTGGCTTCCGGCTGGTGGGCCGGTATCTGGGGTATCAGAAGAAAATTTAACGGTCATTCGGGGCAAACTACTCCCGGACCCGGAACAATATCCGGGCGGGAGGGAGAAATTGCCATGAGCGAGAACAAGCGGAAAAAGTCCGGCGATCCCATGGCCAAGGCCATGGACCTGACCATCTGGCAGTCCGCCAAGACGGACCCCCAGGGCAGTTACACCGGCACCCCTGCGGACCCCTACGAGGTCCCGGTCCAGGACGCGGACGATCTTTAGGCAGAAAAAGCGGAGGGCACACAGCCCTCCGCTTTTCCGCACCTTCCACCGCCTTTCCTCATAGGATGGCAAAACAGGAGGTGCGCTCTATGCCTATTATATATCTGAGTCCCAGTACACAAGAAAACAACATGTACGTCACCGGTACCGGCAGTGAGGAATACTGGATGAACCGCCTTGCGGACGCCATGATCCCCTACCTCAACAGCTGCGGCATCCGCTATAAGCGCAATACCCCCGACATGACCGCCGGCAGTTCCATCCGGCAGGCCAACCAGGGCTGGTACGACTTTTACCTGGCCCTCCACTCCAACGCCGCCGCGGAGAGCAACTACGGCAACGTCCGGGGGATCATCGCCTTCTACTACCCCACCAGCACCCAGGGCCAGCGGGCGGCCCAGATCTTCGTCAACAACCTCCGGGGCATCTATCCCCTGCCCGACAGGGTGAACACCCGCCCTACCACCAGCCTCGGAGAGGTCCGGGACTCCAAATTTCCCGCCGTGCTGCTGGAGATCGGCTACCACGACAACTACGAGGACGCCCGCTGGATCGAGAACAACATCCCGGAGATTGCCCGCAACCTGGTCCTCAGCCTCACGGACTACTTCGGCATCCCCTTCATCTGGCCCACCGACCCCTGGGAGGGCATCGTCCACGCGGGAGGCGGCACCCTGAATCTGCGCAGCCGTCCCAACATGAACGCCACCATCATCGCCAGCATCCCGGACGGCGCCTCCGTGCAGGTCTACGGACGGTATGAGGACTGGTATGTCGTCCGCTACGGGGATTATACGGGGTACGCGGCGGCGCAGTTCATTCGGTAAACCGCGCACGCGGTCCCGCCCTCCCGAGGCGCGTCAGGCGTCTCCCGGGAGGGCTTTTGGGATGTCTGAAGGACTGCCCGCCAGGCGCGGCATCCCGCCGTATCCGGGAATACTGAGCCGGCGGCCGTCACAGACCCTGTGTCCGCAATTTTTCAAAAGGCAAAAACTCCCCCAAAGGCCGGAAATTCTCCGGAAATTTTTCGCCGCAAGCCGGATTTGAGCCAATTTCCAGGAGATATACCTCGCCAGAGGATGCGATGTGCAGCCCACCCCTTGAAAAAGGGGCTTTCTTTTCCTTTCCGGCTGTGGTATACTGAATGCCAAAGTCACCCAGCCTTTGCCGGAGGGAGGTATTCCCCTGCCGACGGCAAAAACCGGAGGGCTTTTTCCATGCGCCCAGCATTCATTGAAAAGGAGAGTATATATCGTGTTCGGGAAAAAAGCGGACTCTCCCATCCGGGGGAGCAAAAAAAGCCTCAGCGGCAAAATCCTGAGAAACACAACCCTCAACATTCTGGCTCTGGTCATCGTGTGCTGCGCCATCATGGCCGCCGCCATGCAGTTTCTGGCCAACAATATCCTGCTGGACAGCCTGCAGCCCATGGCCCGGCAGTCAGCAAAAACCGTGGAAGCCAACATACACATGCTGGCGGACCGGATGATGGCCATCGCGGGAGACCCCCGTATGAGCGCGGCAGGGGAAGCGGACGCCATGACACTCCGGGCAAGCCGGAACGAAGTGCTGGAGGAAGCCGCCGAAATTTACGAGCTGTATGACATCGCTCTCTACGGCCAGGACGGCCGCATCGTCCAGGGAACCGCCGGCGCGCCGGAGAGCCTGGACAGCAGCTTCCTGTCCCTCCTCCAGGAGACGGACAATCTGACCATTGACGCCTCCACTGTCTCCCGGAACCGCCTGGGCATCACCATGGGAATGCCGGTGAAGGACGGCGGGGCAGCCGCCCTGTACGTGGTAGGCGTTTATAAATACGACACCCTCAACGACGTCATCACCAGTATCAATATCGGCCGGCACGGCATGGCCTACATGGTCAGCCATACCGGCGCCATCACCGGCCATCCGGACCAGTCCCTTGTCCTGTCCGGAAGCACCGTCTCCCAGCTCAGCAGCGGGAACCAGAGCGCGGCAGCCCGGATCACCAGCGACGAAACCGGCGCCGCGGAGTTCCCGGTGGACGGAAAAACCATGCTGGTGGCCTTCTCCCCCATCCGGGGAACCCAGTGGTCCCTGGTCATTCAGGTCCCCAAGGCGGACTACAGCTCTTACATCAACGGCGCCATGATTGTGGCGGTGCTGGCCACGCTGGCGGTGCTGGCGGTCTCCATTCTGGTGGTGCTGCGCCTGGCCCGATCCATTTCCCGTCCCGTGAAGAGCGTGACGGAGCGGATGATCGCCCTGTCGGGCGGCGACCTCCATACCGAGGTGGTTCAGGTCCGGTCCGGAGATGAATTGGAGGTGCTGACACGGACCCTTGGAAGCACCGTCGGGAGCATCAACCGCTACATATCCGATATTCAGCAGGTGCTGACCCAGATGGCGGCGGGGCATCTGTTCGTGGAGCCCCGTGTGGACTACAAGGGGGATTTCTCCCTGATCCAGTCCAGCCTGCGCGCCATTCTCCAGTCCATGAACGATACCATCCTGGGCTTCCGGGCCGCCGCCTCCCGGCTGGCGGAGATGAGCGAGGAACTCAACGGCCAGTCCGGCCAGCTGCATCAGGCTTCCGTGGAACAGACCCAGTCCACAGAGGAGCTGGTAGGCGAGGTCACCCATGTAAAAGAACAGCTGGCCTGCGTCACGGAGAACAGCGTCCAGACCCAGGCAAAGACCGGGGAGATTTCCCAGTGCATTCAGGAGGCCAATACCCGTATGGCCGCCCTCTCCCGCGCCATGGACGGCATCAGCGCCAACGCCCAGAAGATCACCCAGATTGCCAAATCCATTGAGGACATCGCCTTCCAGACCGGCATCCTGGCCATCAACGCCTCCATCGAGGCCGCCCGGGCCGGAGACGCCGGAAAGGGCTTTGCCGTTGTGGCCGACGAGGTCCGCCAGCTGGCTTCCAAAAGCAGCGAAGCCGCCCAGAGCGCCGCGGAAACCGTCAGCAGCACCCGGGCCATCATTCAGAACGGCGTGGAGCTGGCCGCCGAGACCGCCGGTTCCCTCAAGGACATCTCCGAGGTTTCCGGCCAGATCAGCGCAATCACCGATCGGCTGGCGGCGGCGGTCCACGGTCAGGAGAGCGCCCTGTCCGTTATGGAGGAGCGGATCGAAACCATCGCCGCCATTGCCGAGCGAAACCTGCAGAACGCCAGCGGCACGGAGCAGTCCAGCGGACTGCTGGCAAGAGAGGCGGAATCTCTCCGCTTCCAGGTGAAGAAATTTGTTGTGAAGGAGGACTGCGGCAAATGAAGCGCATCCTGAGTTTTGTCCTGGCCCTGCTGCTGGCGGCGTCCCTGACCGCCTGCGGCAGCGAAACCGCCCTTCAGGACGGCTACTACACCGCCCAGGCCGCCGAATACAGCCACGGCTGGAAGGAATACATCACCATTATGGTCAAGGGCGGCAGCATCGTTTCCGTGGAGTATAACGCCGAGAATCCCAGCGGGTTCATCAAAAGCTGGGACAACGCCTACATGCAGAACATGCTGCATACGTCGGGCACATATCCCAACGAGTACACCCGCTTCTACGCCGCGCAGCTTCTGGAGCGGCAGGAGGCGGACCGCATCGACGCCCTGTCCGGAGCCACCTCCTCTTACGGCTCCTTCCAGAAGCTTGCCGCCGCCGTACTGGAGCAGGCCCGGAAGGGGGATTCCAGCATCGTTTTCGTGGATACGGCGCACTGAGAACCTGTATAGCCGAAACCGTTCGGGGGACGCTTCACAAAGAAGCGTCCCCCGAATGCTGTTTCCCTCAGAAGGGAGTCTATTCGTCCCTATAGGACGACATGCGCTGAAACTCCTCGAACATCCCATCCACATTCCTCAGGAGCATGTATTCCCCGTCCGGGGTTTGGAGCCCGCCCCGGTCAAGGATAAACGATGCCATCTCCTCGCCGCGGAAGTCACGGAAGGTTACGGCGACGCGTCTGCTCCGCTTTTCCGCCTGTCCGGCGGGCCCTTCCGGTTCAAAGCTCTGGTAGAGCTTCCACAGCCGCCCCACTTCCTCCGGGTTCATGATGCAGGAGCTGTAAGAGGACTGGGAGCCGTAGGTCAGCCTGACTCTGGCGGATGCCGGGCCGCCCCGGTCAATCCGCTGGAGGTAATAGACGTATTCCGAGGCATCCAGCCAGACCTGGTTGAAGGTCGAGCTTGGCCGGGTCCAGGCCGTAGGCGCGGCGTCTGTCCAGAAGGCCTGGGCCATGGGCTGAATCTTGAAAAAATACTGCGCATCCTCCAAATCTACCGGTTCAGCGGCATTTTCCACACACCAGTGCGCCCCCAGTGTCCTGAATTCCTCCGAAAGCGCGCTGCTGTCCGCAGACCAGTAGGTTCTGTGAGGGCCGTCCTGCTCCAGAATCTCTCTTCTCCGGTCCAGGGTCTCCTGACCATAGCTGTCCAGCATCACTTCCCTCACGCTCGTCCCGGGCGGAAGGGCGAGGACATCCCAGTCCCCTCCAAGGACGGTTCCGTTCATGATCCTGTACGTCCCCTCATGCCACGATTGGCCCGGGCCGTACTGCCGGATCAGCTCCTCCCGGACCGCGCCGAAATCCGCGTCGTTGGGGTAGTCCAGCCGGACGGAGTACAGGCCCCAATCCGAGCCCTCATACCGCATGAAGCGGAAGTACGCCGTGTCCGCCGTTCCGCCGAAGCCGGGCACGCCGCTGGCGGTCAGGCACCAGACGTCCTCCTCCCCGGCCTGGGCCCCGTTCTCCAGAATCTGCTTCTCCCCGATCTCCAGGGTCTCGATCACCGTCTCCACGCTGTCGTTCCAGTGGAGACCCGGGAACTCCAGAAGAGCGGGCGCTCCCGGGAAGGCCTCCGTTCCGGCGGCCTTCTTCGCCCCGCCGCCGAAGCTGCACGCCGCCAGCAGACAGGCCAGCAGGGCCGCCAGCACCGCGGTGACTTTCCGCGTCCGGGGCGCTCTGGCGATGAAAGCGATGCGCTCCGCCATGGCCCGCTTTCCGGCGGTCATGGTGGTTGCTATATGCAGAAGCGCGGCGGGATTCCGTCCCCTGGAAACCATGCCCAGGAGGGTCTGGCCGTAATCAATGCGCTCCTCCTCGCCGAGCCACCGGAGGGCGGAGGCGTCGCAGGCCAGCTCACAGTCCCGGCGGCAGAGGGCCGCCGCCCACCAGACCAGGGGGTTGTACCAGTGAACGACCAGGCAGACGCCCCGCAGAACAGACCACAGCTGATCCCCGTTGCGGTAATGGGCGTACTCGTGGGCCAGAATATGCTCGGGATGCTCCGCGTCCATGGCCGCCTCGTTCAGATAGACGGCGGGGCGGAACAATCCGGAGAGGCAGGGGGACGAGAGGCCGTCCGCCTCGTATACCGGCAGGCTTCCGGACCAGGGGGCGGCGGGAACGTTCAGCCGCCGCCGGGTCCTGCGCAGGCGGAGGCAGAACAGCAGGTTGCTGGCCGCCATCACGCTCCCAACTGCCGCCATACCGGTTTTCCAGATCACGTCCGGCCAGTCGATGAACTCCCACCGGCTGAAGGGAATCTCCGGAGGGAGGATCTCGACCGGGGCCTCCGGGTTCCCGGCGGGACGCACCGCCGGGGAGGGCTGCACAGGCCGGACCGCCGGTTCTGCGGCAGGCGGCGAACTGGACTCCTCGCTGGGATCGGGGTAGGTCTCCCGGATGGATATCCGGATATCCTCTGCCGCGCCCATGACGCTTACCGGCGCGGTGAACAGGGTCCCGGGGATCAGCAGCCGGGCCGCCACCAGCAGCCACAGGGCGTACTGCACCCGGGGGGCGATCCGTCCCCGCACGGCCTGCCGGAAGATTGCCAGCAGCAGGATCAAAATAGAAGATGTAAGGATGATCTCCTTCATTTTCGTTCCCTCCTCGCTTTCTCCAGTACGGCGGACAGCTCCTCGATGTCCTCGTCGGTGAGCCCCCGTCCGTCCGCCAAGGTGTTGACCATCATCCCCACGCTGCCCCGGTACACCCGGCGCAGCAGGGATTCGGTCTCCTCCAGGGCCGCCTGCTCCCGTGGGACGGCGGGGGCGTACTGCCGGGCCCGTCCGCCCTCGGTGTAGGTAAGGGCCCCCTTGCCCTCCAGACGGCCCACCATGGTCACGATGGTGGACTTGCTCCAGCCTGTCTCGGGTCCCAGCTCCCGCACCAGCTCCGTCAGGGTCCGGGGGCTCCTCTCCCACAGGCGCTCCATGATCCGCCACTCCCCGGCGGACAGTGTGATCGACCGGTTCATAACCAGCCCTCCTTTCTGATTGGTTTACATGTGTCAAACATATCCTACCACATTAGTTTACGTTTGTCAACCTTTTTTGAAGGAGGCATGACCATTCCTGTTGATGCCATGAGTATTTCTCATCTAAAAACACAGAAAAAACTTTCCCCGGAAGCAGGAATCCGGCGGGTTTGTATAAATTTACCCGCATATTGTGTGAAATGACAATAAAGCGCGGGGTTTATCTGTGAACGATTTGTGTATAGAATGACGGTTGACATTTTAGGGATTAGGTTTTATCATGATGCTACTCTTTCCGGGAGAGACAGACGTCCGGAGAGGGGCGTATATGAATAAAAGGAGTACGGATCCATGAAGAAGTTTCTTGCACTTGCTCTGGCCCTCGTCATGACCCTGGCCCTGGCGGCCTGCGGCGGCGGTGACGGCCAGAAGGACGGCGGCGCCGCTTCCGGCGCCATCAAGATCGGCGGCGTAGGCCCCCTCACCGGCGACGCGGCCATCTACGGCAACGCGGCCAAGGGCGGCGCGGAGATCGCCGTAGAGGAGATCAACGCCCTGGGCGGCCTCCAGTTCGACCTGCACTATGAGGACGACGCCAACGACCCCGAAAAGTCCGTCAACGCCTACAACACCCTGAAGGACTGGGGAATGCAGGTGTTCCTGGGCTCTGTCACCTCTACCCCCGGCGTTGCCACCGCCGCCGAGAGCAACGCGGACCACATGTTCTACCTGACCCCCTCCGCCTCCTCCACCGACGTCATCGGTGGTGTGGCCAATCCCCTGACCGGCTCTGTGGACACTCCCCGCCGGGACAACGTGTTCCAGATGTGCTTCGTGGACCCCAACCAGGGCAGCGCCTCCGCCCAGTACATCAAGGACAATAACCTGGGCAGCGCCATTGCCGTCATCTATAAGAACGACGACGTGTACTCCACCGGCATCTACAACAGCTTCGTTGCCAAGGCCGGTGAACTGGGCCTGAACATCGTGTCCACCACCACCTTCACCACCGACAGCAAGACCGATTTCTCCGTCCAGCTCAACGACGCCAAGAACAGCAGCGCGGATCTTATCTATCTGCCCACATACTACGATGCCAACGCCCTGATCCTCACCCAGGCCAACGCCATGGGCTACGCTCCCAAGTACTTCGGCGTGGACGGCATGGACGGCATCCTGTCCGTGAAGGGCTTCGATACCTCTCTGGCTGAAGGCGTCATGCTGCTGACCCCCTTCAACGCCGATGCCGGCGATGAGGCCACCAAGAGCTTCGTAGCCAAGTATCAGGAGAAGTTCGGCGAGGTGCCCAACCAGTTCGCCGCCGATGCCTATGACTGCGTGTATGCCATCTATAACGCCCTGAAGGACGAGGACGTCAACTCCGGCACCAGCGCCGGCGACCTGTGCGGCATCCTCATCGGCAAGTTCACCTCCATGACCTTCGACGGCCTCACCGGCGAGGGCATGACCTGGGCCGATACCGGCGCGGTCTCCAAGACCCCCAAGGGCATGTATATCGAGAACGGCGCGTACGTCGGCATGGACTGACAGACATCTGCATGATTAAGCCCGAGAGGACTGCCGGAGTCCGGCAGTCCTCTCCCTTCTGCATTTTCCTCCCACCGACGCCAGACAGAAAACGAGGTGTATTTCTTTGCTGATCTTTCTCAACCATCTCATCAACGGCATCAGCCTGGGCAGCGTGTACGCCATCATCGCCCTGGGCTATACCATGGTCTACGGCATCGCCAAGATGCTGAACTTCGCCCACGGCGACGTCATCATGGTAGGGGCCTACATCTGCTTCTTCTCCGTATCCTCCTTTAACCTGCCTCCGGCGGTGGGCGTGGTGCTGGCGGTTCTTGCCTGCACCGCCCTGGGCATTGTCATCGAGCGGCTGGCCTACAAGCCCCTGCGGCAGGCCACGTCCCTGGCGGTGCTGATTACCGCCATCGGCGTGAGCTACTTCCTCCAGAACGGGGCCCAGCTGCTGTGGACCTCCAACATCAAGATGTTCCCCTCCTTCTTTTCCGCCAGCCCCATCGAGTTTTTCGGCGGGGAGCTGAAGATCACCATCGCCGCCATCGTCACGGTAGCGGCCTGCGTGGTCATCATGCTGGGGCTGACCTGGTTCACCGGCCGGACCAGGATGGGCAAGGCCATGCGGGCCTGCTCCGAGGACAAGGCGGCGGCACAGCTCATGGGCATCAACGTCAACGCCACCATTTCCATGACCTTCGCCATCGGCTCCGCTCTGGCGGCCATCGCGGGGGTGCTGTTCTGCTCCGTCTATCCCACCCTGACCCCCACCACCGGCTCCATGCCGGGCATCAAGGCCTTCACCGCCGCCGTGTTCGGCGGCATCGGGTCCATTCCCGGGGCGCTGCTGGGGGGCGTGCTGCTGGGCGTGATCGAAATCTTCGCCAGCGCCTATATCTCCACCCAGATGTCCAATGCCATCGTGTTCGCGGTGCTGATCGTCGTACTGCTGGTGAGACCCTCCGGCCTGCTGGGCAAGCAGGTCCGGGAGAAAGTATAAGGTGGAGCCATGAAAAAAATACGACTGAGCAAAACCAACCGGATCAACTTCGCCACCTTCGGCGCCGTGATCCTGGCCTACGCCGTTTTCCAGTTCATGAGCGGGGCGGGGATGCTGTCCTCCACCATCCGGGGCCAGCTGGTGCCCATCTGCGCCTATGTCACCATGGCGCTGAGCCTGAATCTGACGGTGGGCGTGCTGGGCGAGCTGAGCCTGGGACACGCGGGCTTCATGAGCGTGGGAGCCTTCGCCGGGGCGGTGGCCGCGGCGGCGCTGCCCATTGATTCCGATCCGCTCCGTCTGGCGGCGTCCATGGTCATCGCCGCTCTGGCCGCCGCTGCCGCGGGGACCCTGGTGGGCATCCCGGTACTGCGGCTCAACGGCGACTACCTGGCCATTGTTACCCTGGCCTTCGGCCAGATCATCAAGTCCATTATGGAAAACCTGTATATCGGCATGGACGCCCGGGGACTCCATTTCAGCTTTCTGGAGAACCGGATCATCTTCCGCGACGGGGGCCGGATGCTCCTCAACGGCGCCATGGGCGTCAACGGCATCGCCAAGATATCCTCCTTCACCGCCGGATTCGTCCTGGTGATGCTGGTGCTGGCGGTGATCTTCAACCTGGTGGACAGCCGCGCGGGCCGGGCCATCATGGCCCTGCGGGACAACCGCATCGCCGCCGAGAGCGTGGGCATCCCCGTCACCAAGTACAAGCTGATGGCCTTTGTCATCTCCGCCGCCATGGCGGGGGCGGCGGGCGCGCTGTTCGCCCTGGGGCAGAACACCATCACCGCCAACAAGTTCGACTTCAACACCTCCATCCTGATCCTGGTCTTCGTGGTTTTGGGCGGGCAGGGGAACATGTGGGGCTCCATCCTGGCGGCCACCTTCCTCACGGTGCTGCCGGAGACCAGGGCCATGCGCGGTCTGGCGGACTACCGGATGCTGGTCTACGCCGTGGTGCTGATCCTCGTCATGCTGGCAACCAATAATCCCACGATCCAGGACTTCATCAACACCCGGTTCCGCCGGAAGAAAAAGAAGGGGGGCGCAGCCAAGTGAGCGAGCAGCAGAAAAACAGCTATCCCAAGCCCAAGCTGGTGCCGGTCCCCAGCACCAACATTATCCCCGAGCGGGACGTGGACAAGCGCCCCATTCTGGAGTGCCGCCATCTGGGCATCGACTTCGGGGGCCTCACGGCGGTGGACGACTTCAACATGGCCATCGGCCGCACGGAGATCGCGGGCCTCATCGGCCCCAACGGCGCGGGGAAGACCACGGTGTTCAACCTTCTGACCAAGGTCTACCAGCCCACCCGGGGCACCGTCATGATTGACGGCCGGGACACGGCGGGGAAGACCACCATCCAGGTCAGCCACATGGGCGTGGCCCGCACCTTCCAGAACATCCGCCTGTTCGGCAACCTGACGGTGGAGGACAACGTGAAGGTGGGCCTCCACGAACACACCAAATACAGCGCCCTCAGCGGCATCCTCCGCCTGCCCTCCTACTGGAGGAAGGAGCGGGAGGCCCACGAGAGGGCTCTGGAGCTGCTGAGCATCTTCGACATGCAGGACATGGCGGGCTATCAGGCCGGGTCCCTGCCTTACGGCGCCCAGCGGCGTCTGGAGATCGTCCGGGCGCTGGCGACAAAGCCCAGCCTGCTGCTGCTGGACGAACCGGCGGCGGGGATGAACCCCTCGGAGACGGCGGAGCTGATGAACAACATCCGGAAGATCCGGGACACCTTCCAGATCGCCATCATGCTCATCGAACACGACATGAATCTGGTCATGGGGGTCTGCGAGGGCATCTGCGTGCTGAACTTCGGGCGCATCATCGCCAAGGGCACCCCAGACGACATTCAGGCCAACCCGGCGGTCATCGAGGCCTACCTGGGCAAGCAGAAGGAGGCGTAAGCCATGGCAATGCTGAAAGTTGACGGCATCCACGTGTATTACGGCAGCATCCACGCCGTGAAGGGGGTCTCCTTCGAGGTCGGCGAGGGGGAGATCGTCACCCTCATCGGGGCCAACGGCGCGGGGAAGTCCACGGTGCTGAACACGGTGTCCGGCCTGCTCCATCCCCGGACGGGGTCGGTGCAGTTCATGGATCAGGATCTGAAGGGGATCGCGCCTCACAAGGTGGTGGAGCGGGGTCTGGCCCAGGTGCCGGAGGGACGGCGGATCTTCCTCCAGATGACCGTGGAGGAAAATCTGGAGATGGGGGCCTACACCCGGCCCGGTTCCTCCATCGCCCCGGGCATCGCGGACGTATACAAGCGCTTCCCCCGTCTGGAGGAGCGGCGCAGGCAGGTGGCCGGGACCCTCTCCGGCGGAGAGCAGCAGATGCTCGCCATAGGCCGGGCGCTGATGTCCAGCCCCAAGCTGCTGATGCTGGACGAGCCCTCCATGGGTCTGGCCCCCATTCTGGTGGAGCAGATCTTTGACATCATCAAGGAACTCCACGCAGCGGGGACCACGATCCTTCTGGTGGAGCAGAACGCCCAGGCGGCGCTGAGCGTGGCGGACCGCGCCTACGTGCTGGAAACGGGCCGCATCTCTCTCAGCGGCACAGGGGCGGAGCTGATGGCCAGCGGCAAGGTGCAGAAGGCCTACCTCGGCGGTTAAAAAAGCGAAAAAGCATCCCGGCATCCGGAAGAACGGATGCCGGGATGTTTTTTATGGACCGGTCACCGGATATCGTACACGCTCCGGACGGAGGCGTCCTTTGCCTCGCCCCGGAGGATCTTCACCCGGCGCTCCCCGCCGTTCATGTCGAAGTAGTTGTCCTCCAGCAGTACGTCCGGGCCGCACTGGATCTCCACGGACCGGGCGTAGGCCGACGCCGTCACCACGGCCTCGTCCCCCTCCAGCCGGACCGTGAGCCCCGGGTCCTGGAAACGGAAGTGCTTGGGGGCGCAGAAGAGGACGCTGCCCTCTCCCACCGTATGCCCCGCCCGGTCCGTCAGGCGGTAGGCGTAGTAGCAGTCGTAGGGGCCGTACTTTGTAAAATCCTGCTCCGGCAGCCACAGGGCGTCGAGGGCGGGGACGGCCACGTCAAAGCTGCCCTCCTCGATCACGGAGGCGTCCGGACGGCGCAGGGACCAGTCGATCCTGCCCGCGAAGGCCTCCATGGTCTCGTTGCTGACGTTCAGCCGGGCGGTCTTTCTGGGATCGATATGCTCGGTGTTGACGCTGATGTCCTCCTGATTCACCAGCCCCTCCTCATGACAGGACACCAGCACCGGCGCGAAGAACCGCCTGGCGTAATACTGCAGGGCCTTCCACCGTCCGAAATAGTCGATGCCCGCCCAGCTGGCCACGGGCCAGCAGTCGTTGAGCTGCCAGATCACCGCGCCCATGCAGCGCCCCCGGTTCCGCCGCCAGTGTTCCACGCCGTACTGCATGGCCTGGGCCTGGAGGAGCTGGGAGGCGTAGACCAGCTTGTCCAGGGTGGCGGGGTACAGATAGTTCTGGGACAGGTAGGTGACGATGCGCCCGTTGGCGGTGGCGTTGCGCTGGTGCTTCTCCATGATATAGGAGAAGACGTTCCGGTCCTCCGGGAGGGTGAAGGACGCGATGGTCTCCATGCACGGGAAGGACTGGAAGCCGAACTCGGAGACGTAGCTGAACAGATAGTTGCGGTAGTCGGTGAAGGGCTTCAGCCCATGCCACACGTCCCAGTCGTGGACGTCGCCCCGGGAGGGGTCGCCGGGCTCGTCGAAGTCGCCGCCGCTGGAGGGGCTGGAGGGCCAGTAGAAGGCCTGGGGGTCCTCCGCCTTCAGCACCTTGGGGATGATGTACTGGAACATCTTGATGTAATCGGACTTCTGCCGCATGGCCCTGATCCACATGCCCGAACCGGCGAACTGCTCCATCTCGTTGTTCCCGCACCACAGGGCCAGGGAGGGATGGCTCCGCAGGCGGCGGATGTTGTCCACGAACTCGGCGGTGATGGTCTCCTCGAAGGCATCCGTCAGGTTGTACACCGCGCAGGCGAACATGAAGTCCTGCCACACCAGCAGGCCCAGCTCGTCGCAGATGTCATAGAAATAGTCGTCCGGGTAGTAGCCGCCGCCCCAGACCCGGATGGTGTTCACGTTGGCGGCCCGGGCGTCCTCCAGCAGGCGGCGGGTGCGCTCCGGGGTGACCCGGGGCAGGAGGTTGTCCTCGGGGATGTAGTCCATGCCCATGGCGAAGACGTCCACGCCGTTGACGCAGTGGCTGAAGGACTCGCCGTGTTCGCTCTTCACCCGGCTGACGGTCATGGTCCGCAGGCCGATGCGGCGGCTCCAAACATCCAGGCGGGTCCCGCCGGAGACCAGCTCCGCCTCCACCCGGTAGAGGGGCTGTCCGCCGTACCCGGCGGGCCACCAGAGCCGGGGGTCCGGGACCTCTATCCGGCAGGTCTCGCCCACGCCGGTCAGGACCGTGCCGTCCGGGGCGGTGACGGAGACCCTGACCTCCGCCGGCGCGTCCGTAAGACGGGTGATATGGGTATCGATCTCCAGCGCGGCCCGCCCGCCCTCATGGAACTGCTTCACCAGCACGTCCCGGATCCGGGCGGTGTCCACGCCGACGAGGGAGATGTCCCGCCAGATGCCCGCGTCCGGCAGGCGGGGGCCCCAGTCCCAGCCGAACATGCAGTGGGCCTTGCGCAGGCTGGGGAAGCCCTCCATGGCGTCGGCGGTCCCGTCCGCCGGGTCGGCGGCATAGCTCTCCCGGATGAACCTTGTGGGGGAGGCGAAATGGACGGCGATGGTGTTCTCCCCCTCCCGGAGGAGGTCCTTCACGTCAAACTCCCAGACGCGGTGCATGTTGTCCGCCCGTCCGGCCTCCGCGCCGTTGATATAAACCGCCGCCAGGGTGTCCAGCCCCTCGCAGCGCAGCAGGACCGCGCCGCAGTCCAGCAGCTCCCCGTCCACCCGGAAGGCGCGGCTGTAATGGAAATCATATTCCATCAGCTTCAGGGCCTCGGTCTCATTGTCCCGGTAGAAGGGGTCGGGGATGCGTCCCGCCGCCAGCAGGTCGTGATAAACCGAGCCGGGCACCTCGGCGGGCACCGCCGTAAAGGCGCTGCCCGGAATGTCCAGAGTCCACGGGCCGTTCAGCGATAACTGTTTCATAGTATACCTCCCAATGAACAGGTTCGTTTTCGAAATCGTTTTAGGTTCAGTTGCTGCGGTTATCTTCACTATACGGTATAGATTGGGCAAAGTCAACATAAATTTACTAAAAGAGGAAGCTGTTTCCGTCTTCTTTTTTTGGTGATTGTCGGAATGTACAAATCAATTGGTCAATACGGCGAAAATGTGGATAGTTTGTTGACAACCTCCGGAAGGGAGCATATAATGGCGTTACGAAAACGATTTAGAAACTGCGGCGGAGGGAGCGTGGAGAGATGACGATCCGAATGATCGCGGAGAAATGCGGCTGCTCCGCCGCCACGGTCAGCAAGGCCCTCAACGGCGCGGAGGACGTCAGCCGGGAGACCGCCGAGCGGGTCCGCCGGGTCGCCGCCGAGCTGGGCTACATGCCCAACGCCGCCGCCCGGTCCATGCGCACCAGCCGGTCCTACAGCTTCGGGGTCCTCTTCCGGGACAACGCCGATACCGGGCTGGCCCACGAGTTTTTCTCCGGCCTCCTCAACGGCTTCAAGCGGCAGGCGGAGGAGCTGGGATACGACATCTTCTTCATCTCCGGCCGCCTGGGCGGGCGTACCATCCGGTACGCGGAACACGCCCGCTACCGCAACTGTGACGGCGTATTCATCGCCAACGAGTCCTATAAGAAGCCGGAGGTTCGGGAGCTGGCGGACTGCGGCATCCCCGCCGTCACCATCGACTATATATACGACGGCTGCGCCTCCGTTCAGTCCGACAACTACCAGGGCGTGCGGGACCTGGTCCGGTACATTCACGGCATGGGCCACCGGCGCATCGCCTTCATCCACGGAGAGGATACCCCGGTCACCGATGTCCGGGTGGCCAGCTTCCGACAGACCTGCAGGGAGCTGGGTCTGGACATTCCGGAGGCCTATGTGACGGAAGCGGTCTACTGCGATCCCGCCTCCTGCGAGGCGCCCACCCGGCGGCTGCTGGCCCTGGAGACGCCGCCCACCTGCATCCTGTATCCCGACGACACCGCCTACATCGGCGGAAGAAACGAAATCTACCGCCAGGGCCTGCGGATTCCGGAGGACATCTCCGCCGCCGGATACGACGGCATCGACCTGAGTCAAATCCTCCGTCCCCGGCTGACCACACTGAAGCAGAACGCGGACCTCATGGGGTCCAGCGCCGCCCGGGAGCTGGTCCAGGCGGTAGAGCAGGGGAAGGATTACATCCCCAGACGGATCATCATTCCCGGCCAGGTTTTGCCGGGGGAGACCGTGGGGCGCGCCGGAGAGACCGCCTAGCGGTGTACAGAACCCATTCGGAAAAGGGGTACCCCTTTTCCGTCCTTCCTGTCAGGAAGGACGATCCCGGTTGTGAGCAGTGGCACTCAGCGCCTGCGCGGACACAGGAGAGCGCGCGGGGCAAATGCCATAAAATATAAGGAGGAACTGTCACAATGAAGAAAAAGACGCTAGCCCTGTTACTTGCGCTGGTAATGGCTCTGAGCCTGCTGGCCGGCTGCGGCGGAGACAACAACACGCCCAGTAACCCCGATACGCCTCCCGCCGGAACCCAGACCCCCGACACCCCCTCTGAACCCGCCGAGCCCGCGGAACCCGCCCCCGCCGAACCCACCACTCCCGGCGGCGACCTGCCCCGCAACGAGACCCTGTACTTCGGCGGCCAGCAGTGGGGCGAGGTGAACAGCTGGAACCCCGTGGGAGCCAATCAGAACAACGCCATGGCCATTGCCAGCAACGCCGCCGGCTCCCGCACCGTCATGTTCGAGACGCTCTATATGTATAACTTCCTCACCGGCGAGATGGTTCCCCTGCTGGCTGACGGAGACTACAGCTGGAACGCCGAGAAGACCGAGCTGACCGTGAAGATCAATCCCGCCGCCAAGTGGAGCGACGGCGCCGCCGTCACCGCCAACGATGTCAAGCGCACCTTCGATGTGGGCCTGGAGATCGGCAATCCCAGCACCTTCCATCCCTACATCAGCGAGATCGCGGTCACCAGCGACACCGAGCTGGTCATCAAGGCCAACCTGGACAACCTGAACCCCTTCATGCTGGAGGACTTCCTGTCCGGCCAATACATTGCCCAGGCCGCCTGGATCGACACCTGCCTGGCCCGCAACAACAACGACGCCCAGGGCTTCCTGAACGACAAGGGTGAGGACGCCCCCTACACCGGCCCCTACGGCCCCTACTATTCCGATGACCAGAAGGTTGTCTTCGTCCGCAACGACAGCTACTGGGGCCAGGATGCCTCCATGTGGGGCAAGCTGCCCATTCCCAAGTACATCGCCCACACCATCTACGCCGACAACGCCGCCTCCGAGGTTGCTTTCAAGGCCGGCGAGATCGATGTGAACCAGCAGTTCATCCCCAACATCCAGGACCTGTGGGAGAAGGACGGCCTGCCCATCTCCACCTTCTACGATCACGCTCCCTACGGCGTGTGCGCCACCATGCCCACCGCCTGGTTCAACATGAATATGCCCGTGATCGCCGAGAACCCGGCCCTGCGCAAGGCCATCGCCATCGCGGTGGACTATGACCAGATCATCGCCAACGCCATGACCAACCAGTCTCCCTCCTTCTCCGAGGTTCCCCGCTCTGTCATGAACCCCACCGCCGGTGAGCAGGCTCTCTACGACCACGATGCCGTGAAGGACCTCCAGTGGGCCGGCAACGACGTCGAGGGCGCCAAGGCCCTGCTGGACGAGGCCGGGATCGTTGACAACGACGGCGACGGCTGGCGCGAGTGGAACGGCGAGAAGATCTCCCTCCAGGCCGTCTGCCCCCAGGGCTGGACTGACTGGAACGCCTCCATGGAGATCGTTGCCGCCGCCGGCCAGAATATCGGCGTGGACATCACCACTTACTTCCCGCCCGCCGATACCTACTATCCCACCGTGCTGACCAGCCCCACCCAGACCGAGGGCGCCATCTTCATGTGGTCCCCGCCGGCCGCCGCTCCCTCCAGCCCCTGGGCCCGTGTGAACGCGCTGATGGGCAAGGACTATGTGGGCATGGAGAACAACTGGTCCGGCAACTTCGGCCAGTACGTCAACGACGAGGCCGACGCCCTGATTAAGAAGATCCCCACCATGACCGACGAGGCTGAGATCAAGGCGGCCTACACCGAGCTGACCCGCATCTACCTCACCGACGTGCCCAGCTTTTCCCTGATGTACCGCCCCGATAAGTTCCATTCTGTGAACGAGTCCGTCTGGACCAACTTCCCCAACGAGTCCAACGGCATTCCTCCCCTGGATTGCACCGACGGCTACGGCATCGCTGCCCTTTACGAGCTGGAGCTGGCCTAAACTTGTTGCTTTAAGGGCAGCGGGCTTCTTGAAGGAGCCCGCTGCCCTTCCGAATTATCCGGGACGGAAAAACCATCACGCGTTTACGAAAGCGGCGGAGGGACTGCCGTTTTCATAAGCGCACTTCTGAAAGAAAAGGGAGTGGATCGACCCCATGAAAGGCTACAAAAAGTATTTCGGCAAAAAGATCATCTGGTTTCTCATCACCCTTGTGTTCGCCGTTCTCCTCAACTTTATCCTGCCCCGGCTGATGCCTGCCAACCCTGTGGCCACCATCACCGGCAAGCTGGTGGGCGGCTCCACCGACGCGGCCATCGTCCAGCAGACCTATGAGCAGTACATGAAGGAGTTCGGTCTGGACAAGTCCATGCCCGAGCAGTTCCTCATTTATGTGAAGAACCTGCTCCGCGGCGATCTGGGCGTCTCCTTCAGCCAGTATCCCAAGCGGGTCAGCGAGATCATTTCCTCCTCCGTGGGCTGGACCATCGCTTTGCAGCTGCCCGCCATCCTCGTGGGCTGGATCCTGGGCAACGTGCTGGGTGCCCTGGCCGCCTACATCAAGAAGGGCTTTGACAAGGTGCTGCTGCCCGTGTCCCTGTTTATGAGCAATATCCCCGCCTTTGCCATGGCGGTGATCCTGCTGGTGGTGTTCGCCGTGAATCTGAAGGTCGCACCCCTGGCGGGAGGCTATAACTACGATATGATCCCCAACCTGTCCTGGCCCTTTATCTGGTCGGTGATTACCCACTACCAGCTCCCGTTCTGGTCCATCGTGCTTGTGTCCATCGGCGGGCAGGCCATCGGGATGCGCTCCATGTCCATCTATGAACTCAACGCCGACTATGTGAAGTACGCCCGCTTCCTGGGCATCAAGGATCGGAAGATCGTGGGCTATGTGTTCCGCAACGCCATGCTGCCCCAGGTCACCGGCCTGGCCATGTCCATCGGCACCATGATGGGCGGCGCCCTGGTGGCGGAGACCATCTTCAGCTATCCGGGCCTTGGCACCACTCTGATGAAGGGCGTCACCAGCGCGGACTATCCGCTGATCTCGGGCAGCACGCTGGTCACCACCCTGATGGTGCTGGTGATTACCTTTGTGCTGGACATCATTTACGGCTTCATTGACCCGCGGGTCAAGGCCGCCACGATTGAGTAAGGGGGGGCAGGCATATGAAGAATCTTTTGCGGGACATCCGCCGTTCTCCCCGGTTTATGACCGGCTTTCTGATCTTTCTGTTCATCCTGCTGGTGAGCATCCTCTACCCGCTGCTGTCCCCCGGCGATCCGCTGGCCATGATCGGCCGCGGCACCTTCGCCGCCCCCGGCACCTACGTTTCCCTCTACGACGCCACCTCCGCCAAGACGGAGACGCTGCTGCTGCCCGACGCGGATGACAACCGCCTGGCCGCCGCCATGTCGGACGCCGACCGGGCGGCCATGGTCAACTATTTCACCCTGTCCGGCGTGGCCATCGACGATCTGGACCCCCAGGACACCGACCGCATGATCGAGCTGTGGCAGGAGGTCTTTGACGAGAACAATATGCCCAAGATGACCAACGCCCAGCGCCGGGACTTCCGGAACCTCGATAAGCGTCTGAAGGAGCTGCAGGCCTCCGATACCCTCTACGTCATGGACATGGGGGAGGACGGCGAGTATGAGCAGCGCAGCTCCGTGTCCAAGACGGACTACGTGAACGCCTCCGCCGTGGCCAACGCCAAAACGCTGCTGCTGGGCACGGACAACTTCGGCCGGGATACGCTCCGGGAGCTGATCTACGCCACCGGGACCTCCCTGCTGGTGGGCCTGGTGGCCGGCATCGTGGCGACGCTCATCGGCCTGAGCCTGGGCCTGCTGGCGGGCTATATGGGGGGCGTCGCGGATGACGTCATCATGTTCATCACCAACCTGTTCACCGTCATCCCCGGCTTCGTGCTGCTCATCCTCATCTCCTCCTCGGTGAGCCAGGATATGCGCGGGCCGTCCCTGGTGGCCGTCATCATCGGACTGACCTCCTGGCCCTGGACCACCCGTTCCGTGCGGGCCCAGGTGGTGTCCCTCCGCAACCGGGACCACGTGAACCTCTCCAAGCTCTCCGGCCACTCCATGCTCCGGATCGTCCTCTCCGACATCCTGCCCTACGTGGCGTCCTATGTGGTGATGGCCTTCATCCTCCAGGTCTCCTCCGGCATTCTGGCCGAGGCGCAGCTGTCCATGCTGGGCCTGGGGCCCAAGACCACCACCACGCCTACCCTGGGCCTGATGATGAACTGGGCGATGCTCTACTCCGCTCATACCAACGGCTCCTGGTGGGCGTACTTCCCTGTGATCCTGACCATCACCCTCATCTCGTTCTCCCTGAACCTGATGAACACCGGTCTGGACCAGGTGTTCAACCCCACCCTGAGAGACTAAGGAGGACGCTATGGGAAAGAAAATGCTGGAGGTCAAGAACCTCAAAACCAAATACGTCACCCGCTTCCACGAGGACGTGTACGCCGTGGACGGCGTGAGCTTCTCCATCGAGGAGGGCAAGTCCCTGGGCATCGCCGGCGAGTCCGGCTGCGGCAAGTCCACCCTGGCCCTGTCCATGATGGGCTACTACTTCCCGCCCCTGCACTACATGAGCGGGGACATCATCATCGACGGCACCAATATCTCCGGGATGAAGCCCGACGACGTGCGCAAGACCATCCTGGGCACCGAGATCGCCTACATCCCCCAGGCCGCCATGAACGCCCTGAACCCCACCCAGAAGATCATCCGCTTCGTGGAGGACGTGATCCGCGCCCACGATCCCAAAGCGGATAAGAAGGAGATCCGGGAGCGGGCCCAGGCCCGGTTCGCGGAGCTGGGCCTGCCCAAGGAGGTGCTGGAGAAGCACGCCGTGGAGCTGTCCGGCGGCATGAAGCAGCGCACGGTCATCGCCGTGTCCACCATCCTCTCCCCCAAGGTGCTGATCGCCGACGAGCCCTCCAGCGCCCTGGACGTGACCAGTCAGAAGATGGTCATCAAGATGATGCGGGAGCTGATGGAGAAGGGGTACATCAAGTCCATGCTCTTCATCACCCACGAGCTGCCCCTGCTGTACAACGTCACCGACGACATCATGGTCATGTACGCCGGTCAGATCGTGGAGCGGGGCAGCGCCAAGGAGATGGTCTTCGACCCCGTCCATCCCTATTCCCACGGCCTCATGGGCTCCATCCTGGTCCCCGAGGAGGGCACCCGGGGGCACAAGCTGGCCGCCATCCCCGGCACGCCCCCCAACCTGAAAAAGCCGCCGGACGGCTGCCGCTTCGCCGAGCGGTGCAGGTACGCCCGGCCCGAGTGCCGCTTCGGCATGGTGCCGGAGAAGGAGTTCGGCGAGGGGCGCATGTACCGCTGCCTCATGGGACTTGACGAATTGAAGGAGGTGTACGATAATGAGTGAGGATCGGATCACGCCGGCAAAGGATTTCACCAACGCGCCTCTGTGCCTCTCCGGACGGGGGGTCACCAAGATCTTCGGCCTGGGCGAGAAGCGGACCGTGGCCGTGGACCACGTGGACTTCGACTTCCACGAGGGGGAGTTCGTCTCCATCGTGGGCGAGTCCGGCTCCGGCAAGACCACCCTGTCCAAGATGCTCCTGGGTCTGAGCAATCAGACCTCCGGGGAGATTCTCTTCCAGGGCAAGACCCGGGACATCTCCAGCGGCTCCAAGCGCCGGGAGTACTGGAAGGGCATCCAGGCCATTTTCCAGGACCCCTTCGCCTCCTTCAACACCTTCAACAAGATCGACACCGTCCTGCTGGACTGCATCAACATGCGGGGCGGGAAGAACCTGTCCAGGCAGGAAAAATTTGATATGATGACGGAGGCCTGCTCCTTCGTCAACCTGAAGTTCGCCGAGCTGACCAACAAGTACCCCTTCGAGCTGTCCGGCGGCCAGATGCAGCGGCTGATGATCGCCCGCATCTTCCTGCTCAAGCCCAAGATTCTCCTGGCCGATGAGCCCACCTCCATGGTGGACGCCTGTTCCCGGGCCACCATTCTGGATATGCTGCTCCAGCTGCGGGACGAGGTGGGGATGACCATCATCTTCATCACCCACGACATCGGCCTGGCCTACTACATCTCCGACACGGTGTACATCATGGAGCATGGCAAGTTCGTGGAGTACGGCAAGGCGGACGAGGTCATCCTGAATCCCCAGGCCGCCTACACCAAGCGCCTCATCAGCGATGTGCCCAAGATCCATGAGGAGTGGGATCTGAGTACCGTAGACGAGCTGAGCGCAGGCTGATACCGGACTATCGAGAATTGAGGAAGAAAAGAATGGATATCAAAGCTCTTGTTTCCCAGATGACCCTGGAGGAGAAGGCCGGTCTCTGCTCCGGCCTGGACTTCTGGCACACCAAGCCGGTGGAGCGCCTGGGGGTGCCCTCCGTCATGGTCAGCGACGGCCCTCACGGCCTGCGCAAGCAGGATGAAAAGGCGGACCACCTGGGGGTCAACGACAGCATCAAGGCCGTCTGCATGCCCGCCGCCTGCGCCACCGCCTCCTCCTTCGACCGGGACCTCATGGGCCGGATGGGCCAGGCCATCGGCGACAGCTGCCAGCATGAGAAGCTGGGCGTGGTGCTGGGCCCCGCCGTGAACATCAAGCGCTCCCCCCTGTGCGGGCGGAACTTCGAATACTTCTCCGAGGACCCCTATCTGGCCGGAGAGATGTCCGCCGCCTACATCAACGGCGTCCAGAGCAAAAACGTGGGCACCTCCATCAAGCACTTTGCCGCCAACAGCCAGGAGCATCGCCGCATGAGTTCCAGCTCCAACGCCGACGAGCGGACCCTCCGGGAAATTTACTTCCCCGCCTTTGAGATCTCCGTGCGGAAGGCCCAGCCCTGGACGGTGATGTGTTCCTACAACCGCGTCAACGGGGTGTACGCCTCCGAGAACCCCTGGCTCCTCACCGACGTGCTGCGCAGGGAATGGGGCTTCAAGGGCTACGTCATGTCCGACTGGGGCGCGGTGTCCGACCGGGTGGCCGGCGTGGCCGCCGGGCTGGACCTGGAGATGCCCTCCTCCGGCGGGATCAACGACCGGAAGATCGTGGCCGCCGTGAAGTCCGGCGAGCTGGACGAGAAGATCGTGGACCAGGCCTGCGAGCGGATCCTGGAGATCAACTACCGCTATCTGGACAACGCCCGGCCCGAGACCCCCTGGGATCAGGAGGCGGACCACCAGCTCTCCGCCCGGATCGCCGAGGAGTGCATGGTGCTGCTGAAAAACGACGGCATCCTGCCGCTGAACAAGACGGACGAGGTGGCGTTCATCGGCGAATTTGCCGCCAAGCCCCGGTTCCAGGGCGGCGGCAGCTCCCATATCAACGCCTTCCGCACCACCTCCGCCGTGGAGGCGGCCCAGGGCCTGCCCGTGACCTACGTCCAGGGCTACAGCGCCGCCAGGGACATGGCAACCGACGAGATGATCGCCGAGGCCGTCCAGGCCGCGAAGGCCGCGAAGGTGGCCGTCGTCTTCGCCGGTCTCCCCGACGCCTACGAGTCCGAGGGCTACGACCGCGCCCATATGGCCATGCCCGCCTGCCAGAACAGGCTCATCGAGGCGGTGGCCGGGGCCAATCCCAATACCGTGGTGGTGCTGCACAACGGCTCCCCGGTGGAAATGCCCTGGCTGGGCAAGGTCAAGGCGGTACTGGAGGCCTATCTGGGCGGTCAGGCGGTAGGTATCGCCACTGTGCGGCTGCTCTACGGCGACGCCAACCCCTGCGGCCATCTGGCGGAGACCTTCCCCGTGAAGCTCAGCGACAACCCCTCCTACCTCTATTACGGCGGCGAGGGCGATGAGGCGGACTACCGGGAGGGCGTCTTCGTGGGCTACCGGTACTATGACAAGAAGGAGATGCCGGTCCTCTTCCCCTTCGGCTTCGGTCTGAGCTACACCACCTTCGCCTGCTCCAACCTGCGCCTGAGCGGGGGGAAGATCACCGATCAGGAGACCCTCACCGCCGCCGTCACCGTGACCAACACCGGCAGCCGCGCCGGAAAGACCGTGGTGCAGCTGTACGTGGGCGACAAGGAAAGCACCGTGCTGCGCCCCATCCGGGAGCTGAAGGGCTTCGAGAAGGTGGAGCTGCAGCCCGGCGAGAGCAGGGACGTGACCTTTACGCTGGATAAGCGCGCCTTCGCCTACTGGAACGCCGCCATCCACGACTGGCATGTGGAGACCGGGGCCTTCACCATCGAGGTGGGCCAGTCCTCCCGGGATATCGAGGTATCCGGCGAGGTCACGGTGGAGTCCACCGTGGCGCTTCCCCGGCACTACACCGCCGACTCCATCTTCATGGACGTCATGGCCGATCCCAAGGCGAAGGAGGCCCTTGGCCCCATGCTGGCATCCATCCAGAAGGCTTTCGCACCCAACGCCGACGCCAGCGATACGGCCCAGGAGGCCATATCCGCCGACATGGGTCTGGCGATGATGCGCTACATGCCCCTGCGGGGCCTTGTGAGCTTCTCGCCGGACAAGGTGACGGACGATACGCTCAAGCAGCTGCTGGACGCGCTGAACGGATAAACGGCCGCTTTTCCAGGGGGCCCCATGCAAGAGCCTGTTTACTATCTCAACGCGTGCGGATTGGCGAGTGGATTTTTTGTCCGGCGAGGCAAAAAGCCGCAGCAATCCTGACGGATTGTAAGGGTTTTTAACGAAGTCTGGGCGGAAAATCCGCCGTCAAGACGTGCGCGGGGAGATAGTAAACAGGCTCTAAGGCGGCCCCCTCTTTTTTTAGGATATGCGCCGATCACAGTTTTGGGGAGGAAACGCGCCATGCAATTCGGCTTTTTCGACGACGGGCGGCGGGAGTACGTCATCGAGACCCCCGCCACCCCCCTGCCCTGGATCAACTACCTGGGCAGCCAGGAGTTCTTTTCCCTCATCAGCAACACCGCGGGCGGCTACTGCTTCTACCGGGACGCCAAGCTCCAGCGCCTGCTGCGCTACCGCTACAACGGCGTCCCGGCGGATGTGGGGGGACGTTTCTTCTATATCAAGGAGGCGGACGGCGGCCTGTGGAGCCCCACCTTCCATCCCGCCGACGCCGCGCTGGACCGCTACCGCTGCCGTCACGGCATGGGCTACACGGTCTTTGAGACCGCCAGGGACGGCCTGTCCGTCCAATTGACCTTCTTCGTGCCCATCGGGGAGACCTGCGAGGTCCAGTGGGCGGTGCTGAAAAACGAGACGGACCGGGAGAAGACCTTCCGGTTCACCGCGGCGGTGGAGTGGTGCCTGTGGAACGCCGTGGACGACGCCGCCAACTTCCAGCGGAACCTGAACACCGGCGAGGTGGAGCGGGAGGGGAACGTCCTCTACCACACCACCGAGTACCGGGAGCGCCGGGACCACTACGCCTGGTACGGCGTCAACGGGGACATCGCCGGATACGACACGGACCGGGACGCCTTTCTGGGACAGTTCGGCTCCTTCGCCGCCCCGCAGGCGGTGGTGAACGGGCGGACCGGCGATTTTCTGGCCCACGGCGGCGCGCCCATGGCGGGCCTTGCCCTGGACGTGACCCTGGCCCCCGGGGAGGAGCGGAGCCTCCTTTTCGTGCTGGGCTACGGCAGGAATCCCCGGGAGGCGAAATTCCTCTCCCCCGGCGTGATCCGTAAGGACGACGCCCACCGCGTGATGGAAAAATTCTCCTCCCCCCGGAGGGCGGAGGAGGCCCTGGCGGAGCTGCGGGACTACTGGGAGGAGCTGCTGGGCGTCTACCGCCTGGAGTGCGGGGACAGGAAGCTGGAGACCATGGTCAACACCTGGCACCAGTATCAGTGCATGGTCACCTTCAACATGAGCCGCTCCGCCAGCTTCTACGAGTCGGGCACCGGGCGGGGCATGGGCTTCCGGGACAGCTGCCAGGACCTGCTGGGGTTCGTCCACATGTGCCCGGACCGGGCCCGGGAGCGGATCATCGACATCGCCTCGATCCAGTTCCCCGACGGGTCCACCTATCACCAGTACCAGCCCCTCACCAAGCGGGGCAACGGCGACGTGGGCAGCGGCTTCAACGACGACCCCCTGTGGCTGGTGGCCTGCACCTACGCCTACATCGCCGAGACCGGGGACCGGACCATCCTGGACCACCCCGTCCCCTTCGATAACCGCCCCGGCTCCGAGGAGCCGCTGATGGAGCATCTGCGCCGGAGCGTGCGGTACACCATGACCCATCTGGGTCCCCACGGCCTGCCCCTCATCGGCCGGGCGGACTGGAACGACTGCCTGAACCTGAACTGCTTCTCCGAGGAGCCCGGGGAGAGCTTCCAGACCACGGGCCCCAGCGAGGGGCCGGCAGCGGAGAGCGTGTTCATCGGGGGCATGTTCGTGCTGTACGGACGGCAGTACGCCCGGCTGTGCCGGGAGCGGGGCCTCGCCGGGGAGGCGGCGCAGGTGGAGGAGGCCGCCGGACGGATGGCGGAGACCCTCAAGGGCCCCGGCTGGGACGGAGAGTGGTTCGTCCGGGCCTATGACGCCGCGTCCAACCCCGTGGGCAGCCGGTCCTGCGCCGAGGGGCAGATCTACATCGAGCCCCAGGGCATGTGCGTCATGGCCGGGGTGGGGCTCGACGACGGCAAGGCTGTCCGCGCCCTGGACTCCGTCCGGGAGCGGCTGCTGGGGGACTACGGCGTGGAGCTGCTGGCCCCCTGCTACACCGTCTACCACAAGGAGCTGGGGGAGATCACCAGCTATCCCCCGGGCTACAAGGAAAACGGGTCGGTCTTCTGCCACAACAACCCCTGGATCAGCATCGCGGAGACCGTGGCGGGCCGGGGGGACAACGCCTTTGACATCTACCGCCGGACCTGCCCCGTCTACCAGGAGGAGCATAGCGAGGTCCGCCGGGTGGAGCCCTATGTCTACGCCCAGACCGTAGCGGCCCGGGCCTCCTTCCAGGAGGGGGCGGCCCGGAACAGCTGGCTCACGGGCACGGCGGCGTGGACCTTTGTGAACATCAGCCAGTACATCCTGGGGGTGAAGCCCACGCCGGAGGGGCTGACGGTGGACCCCTGCCTGCCCGCCGGGTTCGGCCCCTACACGGTGAAGCGCCGGTACCGGGGCGCGGACTACACCATCCGCGTCCGGCAGACGGGCAGCTATTCCCTGACCGTGGACGGAGAGCCTGTGGAGGGCAAACGGGTCCCGGACACCGGAAAGAAAGACTATCAAGTGGAGGTAACCGTATGAGCAAGTTTCCTGAGAATTTTATCTGGGGGGTGGCCTGCGCCTCCTACCAGTGCGAGGGCGCGTGGAACGAGGACGGAAAGGGTCCTAATATCTGGGACGACTTCTGCCACGAGCAGGGCCGCCAGCACGTGAAGAACCGGGACACCGGCGACACGGCCTGCGACGTCTACCACCGCTATAAGGAGGACGTGGCGCTGATGAAGCGGCACAACATCAAGGCCTACCGCTTTTCCGTCAGCTGGGCCCGGGTCATCCCCGACGGGGACGGTGAGGTCAACGAGAAGGGCCTGCAATTCTATGAGGCCCTGGTGGATGAGCTGCTGGCCAGCGGCATCGAGCCCATGATTACCCTCTACCACTGGGACCTGCCCAGCGCCCTCCAGGACAAGGGCGGCTGGCTGAACCGGGACATCGTGGCCGCCTTTGGCCGCTACGCCGGCATCGTGGCCCGGCGGCTCAAGGGGAAGGTCAGAAAGTACATGACCCTCAACGAGCCCCAGTGCGCCGCCTTCCTGGGCTACGGCAACGGCGAACACGCGCCGGGCTGGAAGCTGAGCGAGGAGAAGGTGGCCCAGGTGTTCCATATCATGTGTCTGGCCCACAGCGAGGCCTACCGGGCCATCAAGGCCGTGGACCCCGAGGCCATGGTGGGCGCGGCTCCCTGCGGACGGCAGTGCTATCCCGAGACGGACACCCCCGAGAACCGGGAGGCCGCCTACCAGGAGACCTTCAACCTCTCCTCCGTCCAGGGCTGGGCCTTTACCTCCAACATTTTCCTGGACTCCCTGCTGCTGAAAAAGTACGACGAGAGCGCCCCGGAGGCGGTGCGGAGGTTTGCCCGGACCATCGATCCCGCCGACTGGGAGAAGATGGAGACTCTGGATTTCATCGGCATCAACGTCTACAACGGCGACATGGTGGACGATAAGGGCGGGTATGTCCCCCGCTATCCCGGCTTCCCCCTCACCGCAACCAAGTGGAAGGTGTCCCCGGAGGTGATGCACTACTGTGTGGTGAACAACTACCGCCGGTACGGCAAGCCCATCGTCATCACCGAGAACGGCCAGTCCTGCAACGACCGGGTCTTCCTGGACGGCAAGGTCCACGATCCGGAGCGCATCGACTTCCTCCACCGCTACCTGCTGGAGCTGAAAAAGGGCATCGACGAGGGCGTGCCGGTGCTGGGGTATCTCCAGTGGAGCTTCCTGGACAACTTCGAGTGGGCCCAGGGCTATGACGAGCGCTTCGGCATCGTCTACGTGGACTACCGCACCGGCGAGCGGATCCCCAAGGACTCCGCCGCATGGTACGCCAAGGTCATTGAGACCAACGGCGGGTGCCTGTAACAAAAAGGACCGGAGCGTGCCCTTCGTACGCTCCGGTCTTTGTGTGTTCTCGCTTGCAGGTTATGCTTTCCTCGCCTCCTTTTTACCGATTCTCAACTGCTTCAACGATAGTTTCACACAAAAGAGGGCAAATTTGCAGGCAAAATGAAAATTTTTGCAAAAATTCATCCATACAGCCGCAGCCGCGCAAAAAAAGGCGGCTGCCGGAAAGCAGCCGCCTCAAAAATAGCAAATCAGCCGTTGATGTCGATGACAACGCCGGAGCCAACGGTACGGCCGCCCTCGCGGATAGCGAAGCGTAGGCCCTTCTCGATGGCGATGGGGGTAATCAGCTCAACGTTCATGTCCACGTTGTCGCCGGGCATGCACATCTCAACGCCGTCGGGCAGGTTGATGACGCCGGTAACGTCGGTGGTACGGAAGTAGAACTGAGGACGGTAGTTGTTGAAGAAGGGGGTATGACGGCCGCCTTCGTCCTTGCTCAGGACGTACACCTGGCCCACAAACTTGGTGTGGGGCTGGATGGAACCGGGCTTAGCCAGAACCTGGCCGCGCTCGATGTCGGTCTTGGCAACGCCGCGCAGCAGGCAGCCCGCGTTATCACCGGCCTCAACGTAATCCAGGGTCTTGTGGAACATCTCCATGGAGGTGACGACGGTGGTGCGCTTCTCGTCGGTCAGACCAACGATCTCGACGGTCTCGCCGGCCTTCAGCTGGCCGCGCTCCACACGGCCGGTAGCCACGGTGCCGCGGCCGGAGATGGTGAACACGTCCTCAACGGGCATCAGGAAGGGCATGTCGGCCTTACGGTCGGGAGTGGGGATATAGCTGTCAACAGCGTCCATCAGCTCCTTGATGCAGGCGTACTCGGGGGCGTTGGGGTCGGTACTCTCGCTGACCAGAGCGTTCAGAGCGGAGCCCTTGATGATGGGGATGTCGTCGCCGGGGAACTCGTAGAAGCTGAGGGTCTCGCGGACCTCCATCTCCACCAGCTCCAGCAGCTCCTCGTCATCGACCTGATCGCACTTGTTCAGGAAGACGATGATGGCGGGCACGCCCACCTGACGGGCCAGCAGGATATGCTCCTTGGTCTGAGCCATGGGGCCGTCGGTGGCGGCGATGACCAGGATGGCGCCGTCCATCTGCGCAGCGCCGGTAATCATGTTCTTGATATAGTCGGCGTGGCCCGGGCAGTCAACGTGAGCGTAGTGACGGGCATCGGTCTCGTACTCTACGTGGGCGGTGTTGATGGTAATGCCGCGCTCGCGCTCCTCGGGAGCCTTGTCGATGCTGGAGTAGTCGGTGTAGTCAGCCTTGCCCTGGAAAGCCAGGAACTTGGTGATGGCGGCGGTCAGAGTGGTCTTGCCGTGGTCAACGTGGCCGATGGTGCCGATGTTGACATGGGGCTTGCTTCTTTCAAACTTTTGCTTGGCCATTGGAAAAATCCTCCTTAATGGTTGAATGTTAAAATTTGGGATCAGCACAAAACGTCATTATGCTGATATTTTACAACAAGTCCGCAGAAAAAGCAATCCTTAAAACGGACTTTATTTGGATAATTTTGGCGCTTTGGCCTTATTTCATGGCCCGTCCGCCCATCCGCTGATCGATGATCTTCTCGCGGATGCTCTTGGGGATCTCCAGATAGCTGTGAGGCTCCATGGTATACTGGCCCCGGCCCTGGGTGCGGCTGCGCAGGTCGGTGGCGTAGCCGAACATCTCCCCCAGAGGCACCAGCGCGTCCACCTGGACGGCGCCGGAGCGGTTCTCCTGGCCCTGGATCTGTCCGCGGCGGCTGTTCAGGTCGCCGATGACGTTGCCCAGGTAGTCGTCGGGTACGATAACGCTCACCTTCATAATGGGCTCCAGCAGCACGGGGCCGGCCTTGCGGCAGGCCTCCTTGAAGGCCATGGAACCGGCGATCTTGAAGGCCATTTCCGAGGAGTCCACCTCGTGATAGCTTCCGTCGTACAGGGTGACCTTCACGTCCACCACCGGATAACCGGCCAGCACGCCGGAGAGCATGGCTCCCTGGATGCCGGCGTCCACGGCGGGGATATACTCCTTGGGCACCGCGCCGCCCACCACTTCGTTGACGAACTCGTAGCCCTTGCCGGACTCGTTGGGCTCCACGCGAATCTTGACGTGGCCGTACTGGCCCTTGCCGCCGGACTGGCGGGCGTACTTGGTAT
>ERZ779621.143-NODE-143-length-46493-cov-8.626362_pt1 | contig 46493 bp, 29 predicted proteins | sample MGYA00514215_ERZ779621 | MGnify/ENA primary metagenome ERZ779621 (study PRJEB29562, sample SAMEA4376715) | mouse gut metagenome | isolation source: Cecum | study: EMG produced TPA metagenomics assembly of the A DSS colitis mouse model was used to assess the...
CAGAAAAGATTGCCCCCTTATTCAACCCACCTCCGGTTCTTTCCTTAGAAATTATGAATTGATAATAAGCGAGAATATTTGGTTTAGTGTCCCCGCGGGAACACACGATGACAAAGATATTCGCCGGGCAGCACATGAGGCTGATGCGGACGGGTTTATCGAACAATTGCCCGCTAAGTACGACACACCGGTGGGAACTCTGTTGGAGCATTCTTTGCAGCTGTCCGGCGGACAATGGCAGAAACTGGCGGTAGCCCGCGGTTTTTATACAAGGGGTTCCATGCTGATTCTGGACGAGCCCAACGCAAGTATGGATGTAATGACGGAAGCATCATTATATAAACAATATTACAAACAAATACGGGGAAGCAAACATATCGGCATTTTAATAAGTCATCGCTTGGGCTCCACTCGCTTTTGTGATCGAATTTTGGTATTAAAGGATGGAAAAATTGTGCAGGACGGCACGTTTGACGAATTGATAGAGCAGGAGGGACTGTATAAGACAATGTACGAGGCACAAAGCCAGTGGTATCAGAAAGCCGAGGTATCATCTTAAAACAGCATTTAAGCAGTAAAGAAGTGAAAGTAAGATAAGGGCTTGACAAAAAGTACAACATCGTGTTATATTATTTTTGGCAACATCTTGTTATACTTTTGGAGGGAACCGGGCATGATACAACAACTATCCGATGCCGAACTTGAGATTATGAAAATTGTATGGGGAAACCCGGATGAGGCAACACTGTTTCCCTATGTCATGGATGGACTGGCCGCCAGAGGCAAGCCGTGTCAGAAGAATACCCTGATTGTACTTCTGTCAAGGCTGATGAACAAGGGCTTTCTGAGCGCCAAGAAAATCGGACGCCGCAACGAATATACCACGCTTGTTTCGGAAACGGAGTACCAGACAGCGCAGACGAGAAATTTCCTGGACAAGATTTATGAGGGAAGCGCAAAAGGACTGGTTTCCAACCTGATTATGGGCGATCTGCTGGCAGACGAGGAATATGAGGAATTGAAACGGCTGCTGGAGAAAGGAAAAGGGCAGCAATGAACGCAGTTTTGAAGATTTTCCTGTCCATGTCTTTTTCCGGCAGTTTACTTATTCTGGCTTTACTTTTTGGAAAACAGTTTTTGAAAAACAAAATCAGCCGACAATGGCAGTATTACATTTGGCTGGTTGTTGTTTTGCGGCTGCTGCTCCCGTTCGGGCCGGAAGTAAGCCTGATGGGAAAGGCATATCAGGCTGTCGATCAGGCAATATCCCAGACCGCTCCTTTACCGCCGCAGCAACAGCTCCCATTAAACGCTCCGGAAAGCAATCTTGCTCCCGCTGTTGGGGCGGAACATCACAATGAAACGGTAAGTAGTCCGGCAGATGATGTAACAACTGCCCACCCACTTCAAGATATTGGAGTGTTGTTAATCAATCAGATCTGGCTGGTGTGGCTGGTGGCCGCGCTGGGCTTGCTGATACGAAAAATAACAATCTATCAGGGCTTTATGCGGTATATCCGTGCTGGATTGACCCCGGTTTCTGACATTGAGCGGTTAGACGAACTTTCTATTGTTGCGGAGCAGTCGGGCATCAAAAAGCCCATTGAATTATGCGTCAACCCGTTGGTTTCTTCCCCTCTGCTGATTGGCTTTTTCCGTCCGTGTATCGTACTGCCCAGCGCAGATATTCCTGAAAAAGATTTTCGCTATATCATCCTGCATGAACTGACGCATTACAAACGGCGGGATATGTTCTATAAATGGCTGGTGCAGATTACAGTCTGCCTGCATTGGTTTAACCCGCTTGTATATCTTATGAGCCGGGAAATTACCAAGGCTTGTGAATTTTCCTGCGATGAAGCCGTCCTTGCCAAAATGGGGAGCAGCAACGCGCAAGACTATGGGAAAACCTTACTTGACGCTATGGTCGCAGTTGGGAGATACAAGGAAAATCTTGGCGCCGTTACTTTAAGCGAAAATAAAGAACTGCTAAAAGAAAGGTTAGGTGCGATTATGAAATTTAAGAAAAAATCAAAAGCAATTCAGCTTTTGACTGGTATGCTGACGTTATGTATTGTTTTTAGTGCAGCTTTCGTCGGGATTTATCCTACTGCCGCCGCTGCGGATGTGCCAAATTCGATAAATACAGAAAAATCCGTACCGCCACTGTTTGATAATTCGCAAACAGCAGACAATTCGTCAGAAATGGAAACATTGGATATTAAGGGAACATCCTATTATTTAGTTTACAGTGAAGCTCAGCTCAGAGCGATTGGTACAGGCAAGTACGGCATGGATCTGAATTATATACAGCAGGCGGATATTTCCTTATCCGCAGGTGACTGGGTTCCCATCGGAACATGGGACGCCCCTTTTACAGGGACTTATAACGGCAACGGTTTTGAGATCACAGGCCTCACCATGACCGACCCGGACGCAGAGATTATAGGACTGTTTGGGGTTGCGAAAAAAGCACATATTTACAACATTACTCTGCGGGACTATGACATCGCGAGTGCGGGAAAAAATGCCGCTAATAAGTCGGTTGGAGCAGTCCTTGCGATTGGACAAGGGAGCCGTTCCTATGATAATTTTGTCTATCCCAAAGAAACAGCCGTGAGCATTGAGGATAATTCTTCAGAAATAGATCGGTATTATAAAGCCGGTAGTTTGCCTCTGTTTGAAATCACTTTCCCCCAGCTGAACGAAAATGCTCAAAGGACATGGCTTGAAAAGATCTATGCCGAGGGTGACTTTGCTTTTTTCTCTGTTGCTGTGCGCGGACTTGATACAAATTCTTCTCTATTTGCCGACTTCGCAGAAAAGGTGTATGCCGATGAAGAAATTGCGTTTTTCTCCACTCTGACGGACTGCATGGACAAAACAGAACTGGAACTTTGGTTGGATCGGGCATTGGAAGATGGGAACTGGGCATTTCAATCCATGCTCTTTGATAAGCTAAATCGGGGCGAAGAATTTGACGAGCTGAAAGAGAAACAGGAGAAGGAATGGGCCGAAGCGCAGACGGCGGAGTACCGGGCTGTGGGCGTTACAATGGATGGAAAGGATTATTACTACCAGGGCCAGCTTGTCAACATCTTTTTAGACATCCGGCCCAACAAATCCTTTTACACGCTGAATATGAACCCAAAAGGAACTGTCAATATTAAAATCATCCGTGATGCAGATAACAAAATTACAAGCGTCGCTTATATGACTGAGGCGGAGGTGACGGAATTACTGGGTGATATGAGCGATGATGATGACGATGACGACTATGATGACGATGAGGACTATGAAGATGACGATTGGCAGGAAAGTGCCGGGGGCAGGGTCTGGCATCCCCAACTTATTCCTGTCGATTATGAAACGATGGCAGACGGAGAGATCATTTGGCTGGGAGAATACACATTGTCCGAAGGGGACAGGATTTGGTATTATGTTTTAGCGGAAACAGGAAACGGTTTACAGGTTGGCTTTGCCGAACCGGAGGATACTGATTTGAACACGACCTATTACTCTGTAACGAACTTACGCCAGCAAGGGGAAACGCTGGAATGCAATTCCAGTTTTACCGTTGGGCCTCCGGTAAAGCCCGGAACCTATAAACTGTTTCTCCGGGCAACAGATGGTGCTTTGGGAAATGTAAAGGGCAGTATTTCTATCGGATTTATAGCAGACGTTGACTTTCTTAACTGACAACAAGAAGAAAAGGCGTATGGAACAGCAGACTGTAAACCATGCGTCTTTTTTATGCCCTCATTGCTCCCGGGAATAAATTGTACAGGATTTCGGAATCCGTGCAATACCGGTTTGTCTTGCCATGTCTGTTGTGAGAATAAATCAATTTTTTCAAAGGATAGGTCATTGTTTTGAAAGCAAATATGAATTATGCTTAAATTAAAATGTTGACGTTAAGGAGGTGGCTGCCATGCTGTATCCGGTCAAAGAAAAAAGCGCTGAGATCGTTAGGGCAGAACGCAGGGATGACAGGCTGTATCTGCATTCTGAGGCTGGCATGTACAGGCTGGAACCCAAGGATTCGGGGACGCTGAGAATCACCTATACGCAGGGGGATCGTTTTTCCGGCGAGGAAAAGCCAGGGGTGATTTTCCGGCAGGTATATGCCGGATGGGAGTATTGGGAAAACGACAGAGAGATCGGTCTTGTGATGGAGCAGCTTTCCGTTGTGATAAACAGAAAGACCGCCTCCTTTGTCTATTGTGACGGGCAGGGAAACAGGCTTTTAAAGGAGCGGGATAAAGACAGCAAAAGCCTGGAGGAATTTACGGTTTACAGGACCCTGGAGGAAGGCACCCGGGTAGAGAAGGAAGCCACCCCTGACGGGCTCAAGGATGTGGTCAGGGAGGCGTCCAGAATACCGGTGGGAAAAAGCTTTCATACCAGGCTTTATCTGGAATGGGCGGAGGGGGAGGCGCTTTATGGACTGGGCCAGCATGAGGAAGGCTTTGGATCTCTGCGGGGCCAGACGGTTTATCTGCATCAGGCCAACCGGAAAATAGCCGTTCCCATGTTGATTTCTACTCTGGGCTATGGAATCCTGGCAGATACATACAGTCCCATGATATTCAGTGATACCATATACGGTTCTTATTTGTATACGGAAGCCGATCCGGAGATGGATTTTTATTTTATGAATGGCGGGACGATGGACGGAGTTGTCCGAAAATACAGGATGCTCACAGGAAAGGTCTCTCTGCTTCCCAGATGGGCTTACGGGTACATACAGTCCCAGGAGCGCTATGAGACGGCGGCGGAGATTCTGGAAACGGTGAAGGAATATCGGCAAAGAGGGATCGGATTGGACGGAATTGTGCTGGACTGGTGCTCCTGGGAGGGGAACCAGTGGGGGCAGAAGACCTTTGATCCAAATCGTTTTCCCGATCCGGCGGGTATGATAGAGGAGCTTCACGACAATCAGGTACATTTTATGATCTCCGTGTGGCCCAATATGGGGGAGGACACGGAAAATTATAAAGAGTTTCGGGAAAAAGGACTTCTGCTTCCGGCCTGCAATATTTACAACGCTCTTTGCCCGGAGGGGAGGGAGCTGTACTGGGAACAGATCAGAAAAGGCTTGTTTTCTCATGGAGTGGATGCCTGGTGGTGCGACAGCAGCGAGCCCTTCACACCGGAGTGGAATCATGCCAAGAGGGTGGAGCCGTCGGTAATGTATCAGGAATACTGCCAGACGGCAGGGCATCACCTTCCGGCGGAAAAGATGAATGCATACAGCCTGTATCATGCCCAGGCTGTCTATGAGGGGCAGAGGAGAGAGGAACGGCAAAGGCTGGAAGAGCGGCAGGGAGATGAGGAACAGCAAAGGCTAGAAGAACGGCAAGGGAGAGAGGAACGGCAGGCGGTCCGGGACCGGCAAAAGAACAGAGAAAAGAGGGTGGTGAACCTTACCAGAAGCGCATATACCGGTCAGCAGCGCTATGGAACCATTCTCTGGTCGGGAGACATTGAAGCATCCTGGGAGACTTTACGAAAACAGGTTGCGGCAGGACTGCACTTTTCCGCCAGCGGGCTTCCCTTCTGGACCGTTGACATCGGCGCGTTCTTTGTAAAACGCGGGAATATGTGGTTTTGGAAGGGGGAATACGATCAGTGTGCGGAGGATCCGGGTTATCGGGAGCTGTTTGTAAGATGGTATCAATGGGGATGCTTTCTTCCGGTTTTTCGGGGGCATGGAACGGACTGCCGCAGGGAGCTCTGGCATTTTCACAATGTACAGGGAGCGGCGTTTTATGATGCGTTGCTCTGCGCAAATCGTCTTCGTTATGAACTGCTTCCTTACATTTATTCTCTTGCAGGAAGCTGTTGGCTGAAAGACGAATCTATGATCAGGCTGCTGGCTTTTGCATATCCGAAGGACCGGGAGGTGTGGAATATCACAGATCAGTACTTGTTCGGAAATCAAATCATGGTGTGTCCCGTGCTGCAGCCTATGTATTATGAGAACGGATCAAAGCCTTTAAGGGACGTTCCCAAAAAGAGAAGCGTTTATCTGCCCGGGGGAAACGGCTGGTATGATTTCTGGACCAATACCTGGTTTGAGGGCGGGCAGTGGATCGATGCCCAGGCACCCATAGAAAGGATACCGTTGTTTGTCAGAGAGGGAAGCATTCTTCCTGTGGCAAAGATCAATTCGGCAGGGAACTGTTCCGGGGCCAATATACTTTCTGTGCAGGAAGCCTGTGAGCAGAGAAATATTATGGTCTATTCAGGGGTGGACGGTGCTTTTTCCTTTTATGAGGATGCGGGGGACGGTTACGGCTATGAGCAGGGAGAATTTCTGGTCATTGACATGGAATGGAATGAGAGGGAGCGTAAATTGTCCGCAAGGAAATCAGGGAACTATCTGCCCCAGGGCAGCCGGACCTGGAACGGCGAGATACAGGACAATTGGGTCCGGAACGACGAGATGCAGGATAACTGGGCCAGGAACGATGAGATTCGAGGTGACTGGGTCCGGAATGAAGGGTCCCAGGGAAGGCCCGGAAGCTTTGAAAAAGTGATTGTGATCAATAGAGACGGAAAGCGGGAGGAGCGAGTATATGGAGAATCAGTTTGAAAAAAATCAGCCAATGAAGATGCAGCCTGCAAAGAAACAGGCCTTTAATCCCTATCTTCCCAGCTGGGAATACATACCGGACGGGGAGCCCTATGTATTCGGTGAGCGGGTCTATGTGTATGGCTCCCATGATTATTACAATGGATATGTGTTTTGCATGGGGGATTACATGTGCTGGTCGGCTCCTGTAAATGACCTGGGAAGCTGGCGCCTGGAGGGCGTAATTTATCCCAGGAATGAGGATCCCCTGAACAGGGAGGGCAAGATGTGTCTCTATGCGCCGGATGTGACGGTGGGGCCGGACGGGAGATATTATCTCTATTATGTACTGGATCATGTGTCCATTGTGTCTGTGGCGGTGTGCGATACACCGGCGGGGAAATATGAATTTTACGGATATGTTCACTATGAGGACGGTACCCGTCTGGGAGAGAGACCGGGGGACCAGCCCCAGTTTGATCCTGGGGTGCTGACGGAAGGGGAAAGGACCTATCTTTATACAGGCTTCTGCGGCAGGGGAGATAAATCCAGAAAGGGAGCCATGGCCACGGTGCTGGGGCCGGACATGCTTACGATTCTGGAGGAGCCAGTGCTTGTGGTCCCCGGCTGTGAATATGGGGAGGGCACAGGCTTTGAGGGCCATGAGTTTTTTGAGGCCTCATCCATTCGCAAAATTAAGGACAGATATTATTTCATTTATTCTTCTGCAGTTATGCATGAGCTGTGCTATGCCGTCAGTGAAAGTCCTGTTTCGGGCTTTGTGTACGGCGGGGTGCTGGTGAGTAATTGCGACCTGCATGTGGACACCTATAAGCCTGCGGACCAGCCCATGGCCTATGGAGCCAATAATCATGGCAGTATGGTGGAGATTGCGGGAGAGTGGTACATTTTCTACCACCGTCATACCAACGGTACCTGGTACAGCAGGCAGGGCTGTGCGGAAAGGCTGGAAATCCTTCCTGACGGCAGGATCCCTCAGGCGGAGCTTACCTCCTGCGGGCTGAACAAAGGTCCCCTTGCGGGAGCCGGAGAATACCCGGCGTATATTGCCTGCAATTTGTTTCGGGATATTCCCTCGGCGTATGTGGGAGACAACCGTTTTCCTAAAATTATGCAGGACGGAAGGGACGGGGATGAAGAGCCGGGATATATCGGCAACATTCAGGATTCTGCTACCGCAGGCTTTAAATATTTTGACTGCAGGGGTGTCCGGGAGATCCGCATTAAGGTGAGAGGCTATGCGGACGGCGTATTTGAAGTGCGGACCGCCTGGGACGGAGAGGTTCTGACATCTATCAAGGTGCAATATGCCAATGTATGGGAGGAATACAGTGCGCCCATATCCATACCCGACGGGATACAGGCCATTTATCTGACGTACCGGGGCGGCGGAAATGCCAGCCTGTTGTCCTTTGCTTTGCTGTAGGGAGGTGTAATCATGAGCAGGCTATGGTACAGACAGCCGGCAGAAAAGTGGGAAGAGGCCCTGCCGTTGGGAAACGGGCGGGTTGGAGCCATGGTTTTCGGAAAGGTTAACCGGGAGCGGATCCAGGTCAACGAGGAGAGTGTCTGGCTGGGAAGAAAGCGGAACAGGATCAATCCGGACGCGGCAGATTATATGGGAGAGATACGGGAAGCTGTTTTCGGCGGACAGATTCAGAAGGCCCAGAGGCTGCTGGATATGGCGGCGGCAGGCTGTCCTGACAGCATGAACCCTTATCAGACCCTGGGAGATGTGGGAATTGAAATAGAAGGCTCGGAAAAAATCAAAAATTATGAGCGCAGTCTGGATTTGGAAGACGGGATGGTCCGGGTATTCTATGAAAGCGAAGATATTGCTTATCGGAGGGAAATATTTGCCTCTCATCCGGAGGACTGTCTGGTAATGCGGTTTACCGCAGATCCTCCGGGGAGGATCACTCTTCGCGCAAATTTGAGCAGAGGAAAATATTTTGACCGGGTGGGAAGAGCAGGCCGGGACACCATCTATTTGTATGGAGATCAGGGGAGCGAAGGGATTTCCTTTTTGTCTGCATTGAGAGCTCTGCAGACAGGGGGAGAGGTGAAGACAGTGGGACAGAATCTGTGTGTGAAAAACGCAAAGGAAGTGATCCTGCTGTTTACGGCTGCGACCACCTGGCAGAAGGAGACTGTCCGGGGGATGGGATCTTCGGAGGAGCGTTTTTTGGCACTGAAGGAGAGGGCAGAGAAAATTTTTGCAAGGGCATCCGCATTTTCCTATGCGGAGCTGTGGGAGCGCCATGTCCAGGATTACAGGAGTCTGTATGGACGGGTGGAGCTGGAATTGGAGGGATACGGGCGTTTCGACGCATTGCCTGCGGACGAAAGACTTCGGATGGCCGGGGAGGGTCAGGCGGATCCGGGACTGGGAAAGCTCCTGTTTGATTTTGGCAGGTATCTGATGATTTCCTGCAGCAGACCGGGAGGACTTCCGGCCACACTGCAGGGGATCTGGAACCAGGATTTTCTGCCACCCTGGGACTCCAAGTATACTATTAATATCAATACAGAGATGAATTACTGGATGGCTGAATGCTGCAATCTGTCAGAATGTCATCTGCCTCTTTTTGACCTGCTCTCCAGAATGAGAGAAAGCGGAAGTGAGACAGCCAGAAAGATGTACGGCTGTAGGGGATTTGTGGCCCATCATAATACGGACATTCATGGAGACTGTGCTCCTCAGGACACCTGGTACCCTGCCACTTACTGGGTGATGGGAGCCGCATGGCTGTGCACCCATATCTGGAATCATTACGAATACACTCTGGACACGTGCTTTCTGAAAGAGCATTATCCGATTCTGTGTGAAGCCGCATTGTTTTTCCTGGATTTTCTGGTGGAAAAGGATGGGTATTTGGTGACCTGTCCCTCTGTGTCGCCGGAAAATACCTATCGTCTTCCCGGCGGGGAAAGCGGAGCTGTCACCTACGGACCGGCTATGGATAATCAGATTCTTCGGGATCTGTTCGGACAATGCCTGCAGGCTGCGGAGATTTTGCACAAGGCATATCCGGAAGAGCAGGCCTGGAAAGGACAGGCAGGAATTGATAATGAGGAGAATTTTCTGGAGCAGGTCCGCCGGGCCCTGGCCGGGCTGCGGCCTGACCGGATCAGCGGGCGCGGAACATTGATGGAATGGGTGGAGGATTACGAAGAGTGTGAGCCGGGACACCGGCATATTTCCCATCTGTACGGTCTCCACCCTTCAGGACAGATCACTGTGGACGGCACGCCGGAGCTTGCCCGGGCCGCCGCAAAAACTCTGGAGAGCCGTCTGTCCCAGGGCGGGGGGCATACCGGTTGGAGCCGGGCGTGGATCATTAATTTATATGCGAAGCTGTGGGACGGGGAGAAGGCGTATGCCAATCTGGAACAGCTTCTCTCCGGTTCTACCTATCCCAACCTGTTTGACCGGCATCCGCCGTTTCAGATCGACGGAAATTTCGGAGCGGCAGCCGCCATTGCCCAGATGCTGATACAGAGCAGTGGGGAAAGGGTAGTGCTTCTTCCGGCTCTGCCCAGGGCATGGGAGAGCGGAAGTATAAAAGGACTGCGGATCAGAGGAAATGCGCAGGTGGATCTTGAATGGAAGGAACATAGCTTGACGGCATGCAGAATTACAGCGTATTCGGCACTTCGGACAAGAGCGCTTTACCGCGGCAGAAGCCTGGAAGTGGATATTGCGGCGGGAGAGACCTGCGTTCTGCCGGTACTCAGCGCTTTTTCCTGAAGCTGCCGGGGGTGATTCCAACATATTTTCGGAACTGCCGGCAGAAATGCTCTGTGTTTTGATATCCGCAGGAAGCGGCGGTCTCCGCAATACTTTGGTCCGTATAGATGAGAAGGTCTCTTGCCTTGCGGAGCCTGCATTCAATAACGTCATCCATACAGGAGATTCCGAATTTCTGTTTGTAAAGCAGCTGCAGATGTCCCGTGCTGATATGCAGCAGCTTTGCCATTTCCCCCACATTCCAGGGAAGCTGAGGATCATTTATGATCTGCCGTCGCAGCATCAGAAGCTCATGGTCATGGGGAGAGGCGGCGTGATGCAGTACATCCTCCCGAAGCTTTAGAAAGAGAATGCGCAGAAGCTGCGACACTGTTTGACTGTCTTCGGTTGGAGCGAAGCGGTTCCGTTTATTGTCCGCAGTGTTGGACGGGATACCCATAATTTCTTCGGCTTGGTGTTCCGTGCAAAGGGCAGCGGTCCATGGGGAGGTCTCCCAGGTCAGCAGCTGAATAAGGCTGTGACAATAGGCTGGGTCCGACACTGGAAAGGGACGGGCCATAAGAGGAAAAAGCCGTACATAGGACTCGTCCGACGCAAAGCGCAGCCAGTCATTTCCGTAGGGCTCTCCGCTGGCTCCGTACCATATTTTGTGATGAGGAGGATAAAGAATGGCATGATGAGAGGGATATTCCTCGATCTGCCCATCTATCCAGAATCCTGCGGGAGTGCTTGTGATCAACAGCAGGTAGCAGTCGTAGCCTTCCGAAACATCAAATATAAAGTCGTCGGGATGTACGGCGTCGTAGCCGGTAAAATAGATTTGGTTCATGGGGTCTCCTGTTGCGGCGGTATATGATAATACTGACAGTATACCAGGAAGATCGAAAGAATGCAATTGTTGCCGGCCGGACCTGTTTTGAGGAGAATGGAAGCTGACAGGATTCTAATCGGAGGATCGGTCAAAAAGATATGAGCAAAGGTCATTGTGGCGGGAAACAGGAGAGGATATAATAAATGCAGCGGAAAATTATGGCAGGTATATACGGGAGAGGAGCTTATGGCAAAAGAGGTGGTAATTGAGGTAAAGGAAGGGGCCCGGGCCCGGTTTCACAATAATGTGGACTACTGCGTGGGAACAGGCAGGATGGGACTGGCCCTGACCCGGGAGTATCAGGAGCAGCTAAAGCTGGTGCAGCAGGAGATTGGCTTTCGTCATATCAGGGGACATGGGCTGTTCTGTGATGACATGGCTATTTATCAGGAGTATGAGGAGGACGGGGTAAGGAAGGCGGAGTATAACTTCACCTACCTGGACCGGGTTATGGACGGCTATCTGGAGGCAGGGCTTCGTCCTTTTCTGGAGCTGGGATTTATGCCGGAAAAGCTGGCCAGGGGAACGCAAACGATATTTTACTGGAAAGGTAACACTACCCCGCCCAGAGACTATAAGGAATGGCAGAGACTGGTGCAGGCCGCCCTCCGCCATCTCATGGAGCGGTATGGGGAAACAGAGGTGGTACAGTGGCCTGTGGAGGTGTGGAACGAGCCCAACCTGCCGGGCTTTTGGGAACATGCGGACATGGAGGAGTATTTCAGACTGTTTCAATATACCTTTGAAGCGGTAAAGCAGGTGGACGGACGGTTCCGGGTGGGAGGTCCGGCTGTCTGCGGCGGATCCGACGAAAAGTGGATCCGCGCCTTTCTGGAATTTTGCCGCAAGCACAAAATAGAGGTTGACTTTGTGACCAGACATCACTATACCATTGAACTGCCCAAGCAAGAAGGACATTATGACTATTCACAGTTGATGGATCCGGAGGCCGGGTTTGCCAATCTTAGAACCTCCCGGGACATTATCGACAGCTTTCCGGAATACCGCGGGCTGCCTATTCACATTACGGAGTGCAATACCTCCTACACTCCAAAGGGAGTGATTCATGACACCAATCTGAACGCGGCGTTTATGGCACATCAGCTGTCCCGGCTGGGGGATGTGAATGAGTCCTATTCTTATTGGACCTTCGGCGATGTGTTTGAGGAGCTGGGCGTGCCGTTTACCCCTTTCCATGGCGGATTCGGACTGGTGGCGGAAGGGTGTATTCCCAAACCCACCTTCTGGACCTTTGCCTTTTACAAAAAGCTTCAGGACGGCGGAGGAGAGTGTGTCTATAAGGATGACAATATCGTGATTCTGAAGCGGGACGGGGGTTACCAGGGAGTCGCATGGAATGCAGCCGTCAAGGGCGGCGGTGAAAAAAAGATCAGGCTGTCTCTGCCGGCCTGCGGGGAGGAGTATGCGGTGCTGACCAGAACTGTGGATGAGGAGGTGTGCAATCCGCTGAAAATCTGGCATGATCTGGGAGAGCCGGGGCATATCAGAGAGGATATGAGAAAGCTGCTTCGGGAGGCAGCGAGACCTTTCTGTGCCACCCAAAGGGTATGTGCTGCAGAGGGAAGGATTTGGCTGGAGCTGTGTGTCAGGAAGAATGGAGTGGTCTTTTTTTCGGCGGATGCCGGCAGACTTGTGCCGGACAGAGGCTATGACTACGAGAGGATTGTATCGGAGACAGCGCCGTGACTCTGGGCAGAGATGGAATTTTTGACCCGGGGAAGGGACCGGATCTGTAGAGAGGCGGGAGGTGTACCATGGAATTGTTCAAAAATAAGGAATATCGAAATGTATTTGCGGAATTGGGAAAAAGCGGAGAGGAAATTCAGGAGCGCCTGATGGAAGTCAGGGATAACTTCTTTTATCGGGAGCAGGAGAAGGTTTACTTTCCGGCGGGAGAGGATATGGCCTACATCGAGGACACTGGCAACGTGGATGTGAGAACGGAGGGCATGTCCTATGGTATGATGATCTGTGTCCAGCTGGATATGAAGGAGGAATTTGACCGGATCTGGAAGTGGGCAAAAACCTATATGTGGATGGATGAAGGGGAAAATGAGGGCTATTTTGCCTGGTCCTGTGCGCCTGACGGAAGCAAAAATGCCTGGGGGCCTGCTCCCGACGGAGAAGAATTTTTTGCCATGGCGCTGTTTTTTGCCGCCCACCGATGGGGAAACGGAGAGGGAATCTTCCATTATGAGAGAGAGGCCAGGGAAATTCTGCGGGCCTGCCTGCATAAGGGAGAGAACGGCAGACCGGGACAGCCCATGTGGAATCGGGAGAATTTTCAGATTTTATTTGTGCCCGGAAGTCCCTTTACGGATCCTTCCTATCATCTGCCTCATTTTTATGAATTGTTTTCACTGTGGGCGGATCCCCGGGACCGGAATTTCTGGAAGGAGGCTGCCGCCGCCAGCAGGAAATATCTGGCGGCCGCCTGTCATCCAGTCACCGGTATGTCTGCGGAATATGCGGAATTTAACGGACGTCCTGTGACAAATGCTCCCTGGTCGAAGCAGCGTCATGACTGGTTTTTCAGCGATTCATACCGGACGGTGGCCAATATCGGGCTGGATTATGAGTGGTTCGGTAAGGACCAGGGGCAGCGGGCGGCAGCGAAACGGCTTCAGTATTGTCTGGGAGTGACCCGCAAAGAGAGGCCCTTTGGGGTTTTTGAGGTGGATGGAACTCCTGTGGAGCATATAGCCCTGCATCCTGTGGCCATTACCGCAACTACGGCCCAAGGAACTTTGGCGGTGCCGGAGCGGCTTGACAGCCAGGAATCCGGAGAAGCTGGCCGGCTGGCTCGGATGTGGGTGGAGCGGTTTTGGAACCAGCCCATGCAGACGGGGAAATACCGATACTATGATAATTGTCTGTATTTTTTTGCGTTTTTGGCATTGAGCGGGAGATACAGGATCTGGTAGGTGAAAAAGGAGGAGCATCAGAATGATCAATCAGACACTGACCATGCATCCCATGTTTTTTGACCCTTTGAATAAAAGGGCGGAGATGGGAGAATTCGGAAAGCCCGAAACCATTCATTATGTGGAGGACATCAGCGGGGTGCGGCTGTGGGAGAACGGTGATGTGACGTTTACACTGTATGCACCGGAGGCGGGCAGGGTGGAAGTCGCCGGCATCAGCGGCAGCTTTCCCAATGAAAGGATTGCCCTGGAAAAGGATGGGGACGGCTGTTTTCGCCGGAGAGTGAAGGGAATCAGGCCGGGGTTCCACTATTTTGACTGGTTTGTGGACGGGGTACGGATCCGGGATCCCCAGAGCCCCTTCTGTTACGGATGCTTTGAGCCCATCAATTTCTTTGAGGTGCCGGAGCCGGGAGAGGATTTCTATTACCTGAAGGAGGTTCCCCACGGGGATGTGCGGATGGAAAAATATCTGTCCGGAGAAAATTCCCATATGAAGGTATGCTTCGTTTATACGCCGCCGGGCTATGACGGGGATTCTCTGCGCAGATATCCTGTTTTGTACATTCAGCACGGTGTGGGAGAGAACGAGACGGGATGGATCTGGAACGGCAAGCTGAACCTGATCCTGGACAATTTGATTGCCCAGGGAAAATGCAGGGAAATGCTGGTGGTGATGTGCAGCGGCTATGCCTTCGAACCAGATTCGGATCCGGTGTTTTATCCCGGGGATTTTGACAGAGAGCTTATGGAGGACTGCATCCCCTACATAGAATCCCATTTCAGGGTATATGCCCACAGATCATACAGAGCCATGGCGGGGCTGTCCCTGGGTTCGGCCCAGGCGGCTTTAACCGTAGAAAGGCATCCGGACCGATTTGCTTACCTGGGGGTGTTCTCAGGGGTGGCTTTGGGGCCTGTGGAAAAAATATCGGAGGAAAAGCGTCAGAAACCGGAGCTTGTCTTTCTATCCTGCGGAAAAGGGGAAAGCGGTTTGTTGCTGAAGCAACAGGAAATTTGCGATAAAATGAAGGCGGCGGGGATTTCCTGCCGGTGCGAAAGCTATGAGGGCTTTCACGAATGGCATGTGTGGCGGAAGAGCCTGCGGGATTTTGTGCAGCTGCTGTTTAAGGATTCCTGTGAGGCAAAGAAAGAGACAGACGGAGGTCTGACAGAGCCTGCAAGATCCAGGGAAGTGAGCTACTCTCAGGACCAGGCGCTTCGGCAGATGAGGGAAGAGAGTCTCCTGTTTTTTGATCCGGTGTATAAGCAGGTGATTTTTGCCACAGATGAAGAGGGAAGGCCTGCAGGACGGTACCGGGATATTCCCCGGGGAGTTGAAATGATCGGCCCGGGTCAAGGAGTCTTTCGCTTTTTTGCCCCCGGTGCAAAAACCGTGGAGGTGGATGTATTCGGAATGGAGCGGTTTTCGCTGGAAAAGGAGACGGATCCTGCTATGGAGGGATGGTGGATGGGAACCTTGTCCGGAATTTCGCCGGGCTTCCATTATCATGACTATTATGTAAACGGGGTCCGGGCCGTGAATCCTTTGACACCGACAGGATACGGCGCCTTCCGCACCATCGGCTTTTTTGAGGTGCCAGAGGAGGGATTTGAAGAATATCTTCCTGCGGATGTGCCCCATGGAAGCATTCATATGAATTATTACAAATCCACCCAGACAGGAAGGCAGAAGCTGTGCTATGTGTACACGCCGCCCGGGTATGACCTGGCGCCGGAAAAGCGCTTTCCGGTGCTCTATCTCCAGCACGGAGGCGGAGAGAATGAGACAGGGTGGCTGTGGCAGGGAAAGATCGATCATATTGCAGACCGTCTCATTGCGGACGGGAAAATGCAGGAAATGATTGTGGTGATGAACACAGGCTATGCATTCCGGACTGACGGCAGCAGTCATCCGGCCCTGGGATCCTTTGACGAGGAACTGGTGCAGGACTGCATTCCCTTTATCGACAGCCGATACCGCACCGCTGCGGACAGGGATCACAGGGCCATGGCGGGATTGTCCATGGGAGGCATGCAGACCCAGAAAACCGTATTCCGCTTTCCGGAGCTGTTTGCCTGGGCCGGCATTTTCAGCGGAGGGCTTGCCATAAAAAACAGCGAAGCTGACTACAGTGAGGTGCTTTTGGACAAAGAGCGGTTTGAAGACCGGTTCCAGCTTTTGTTTGTAGCCTGCGGAACGGAGGATGCCTTCTATGGAGGAACCAGGGAAAGTATGGATCAGGTGGTTTACCGGGGGGTACCGTTGAAGGTGTTTGTGGAGCATGGGTACCATGACTGGACCTTCTGGAGGCACTGTGCCAGAGAGTTTTTACCGTTGTTGTTTTGAAAGGAGAAAATTATGCTGAAAGGAATCCCCAAGATACTATCCCCAGAGTTGCTTAAGGCATTATGCGAGATGGGACACAGTGACAGACTGGTCATAGCAGACGGCAATTTTCCGGCACAGTCTGTGGGAAAGAATGCCGTAGTGATCCGGATGGACGGTCATCGTGCCTGCGATATCCTGGAAGCAATTCTGCAATTGTTTCCTTTGGATACCTATGTAGAGCATCCGGTGAACCTGATGCAGGTCATGCCTGGCGATCCGGTGGAAACGCCTATCTGGAAGGAGTATGAAAGAATCGTAAGTCAGGCTGACCGGCGGGGAAGCGCTGCCATAAGCCAGATCGAGCGGTTTGCGTTTTATGAGGAGGCATCAAAAGCCTACGCTATTATTGCCACAGGAGAAGAGGCGCTGTATGCCAATATTATGCTGCAGAAGGGCGTAGTGGTGTGAAATATGCAGCCCATTGTTTATGCCGGCTAAGTCGGCAGGAGTGGAAGCTTGAAAGATTCATCGGCGTATGCGACGCAGAATGAAAGGAAAATGAAAATGGGAAAAATAGAGATAAAAGGGAAATCCATAATTTTTCGGAGGAAGGATGAGACCACGGTGATCGAGCCCTATGGGGAAAACTGCCTTCGCTGCCGTTCCACCAGGAATGCACAGATTTCTCAGGAGAACTGGACGCTGCTTCCGCCGGTGACGGAGGATTCCTGCGTTATTGAAGGCGATGAAAACAGGGCGACCATTACAAATGGTAAGATTTCGGCTGTTTTGGAAGCAGGCAATCCCTGGTACGGCGGCATCATTACTTATTACAGAAACGGAAAGACAATTCTTCACACCAAATACGAGGGAGATTATGTGAACAAGTATGTCCACAGAGAGGGGGACCTCTATCAGGTAAAGGCCATCTTTGATGCCAATGAGGGGGAACATTTTTACGGACTGGGGCAGGAGACGGAGGATGCCTTTGACCGGAAGGGCAGCACCTGTAATCTGGTGCACTATAACACAAAATCAGCCCTTCCCTACCTGTATTCCTCTTTGGGCTACGGCTTTTTCTGGAACAATCCCTCCCCGGGAAGGTGTGAGACCACCAGAAATCACACGCTGTGGTGCTCGGAAAGCGCTTATCAGATCGATTACCTTGTGTTTACAGGGGATAAGCCGGCAGATGTAATGAAGATTTACTGCGATCTCACCGGATATGCCCCCCGGTTTCCTTACTGGGCTTCCGGCTTCTGGCAGTGTAAGCTGCGGTATGAAAGCCAGGAGGAGCTTTTGGAGGTGGCCAGGGAGTACAAGAGCAGAGGAATTCCCATCTCCGCCATTGTCATCGACTATTTCCACTGGACGGAACAGGGCGAGTGGAAGTTTGACCCTAAATATTGGCCGGACCCTGCGGCCATGTGCAAGGAGTTGGAGGAAATGGGAATCAAGCCCATTGTGTCCATCTGGCCCACCATCAATCCCAAAAGCGAAAATTACTGGACTATGAGCGAGGCCAATATGCTGGTGCGGACAGAAAACGGTCAGTACGGCACCTTTGATTTTTACGGCCAGCAGACCTTTATTGATCCCATGAATCCGGATACCAGAGCCTTTGTGTGGGACAGGGTAAAGGAGAACTACTATGACAAGGGGATCCGGAATTTCTGGCTGGACGAGGCGGAGCCGGAGGTGCATCCTCAGCAGTTCGGTCATCTGCATTTTTACCTGGGAAACGGCGCCCAGACAGCCATGCTTTATCCTTATTATTATGTAAAAATGTTTTATGACGGTCTGCGGCAGCAGGGAGAGGAGGAGATTATTTCCCTGACCAGGGCGGCATATCCCGGCAGCCAAAAATACGGTGCGGCGGTGTGGAACGGGGATATCATGTCCGACTGGAACGCCCTGCGCCAAAGCGTCACCAGCGGTCTTTCCATGGGAATGTGCGGAATTCCCTGGTGGAACAGTGATATCGGAGGGTTCCTGATGGGGGATACGGAAAGTGAGGAATTCCGTGAGCTGTTGGTCCGGTGGTTCCAATTCGGTCTGTTTTGCCCCATTATGCGTCTGCACGGCTCCAGGCTGCGGACCAAGGATCAAAAGGAGAGGTATCCGGGGATTATTGAGAGAAGCGGCGGCCCCAACGAGATCTGGCGTTTTGGAGAAAAAAATTATGAGATTATCAAGGAATTGATCGAGCTGCGGGAACGGCTTCGTCCCTATATTATGGAACATATGGAGGAGGCCAGCCGCAGGGGAACGCCGCTGATGCGTCCTATGTTTTATGAATATTACCAGGATCCGGAGTGCTACTGCCTGGAGGATCAGTATCTGTTCGGCCCGGATATTCTGTTCGCTCCCGTCATGAGTAAGGGACAGACCCGGCGGGAGGTGTATCTGCCGGCGGGCAGGTGGATATTCGTCATGGACGGCCAGGTTTATGAGGGCGGCAGGCGAATCACCGTGCAGGTGCGTCTGGATCAGTTTGCGGCGTTTGTAAAAGAGGGAAGCAGCGTAATCGAAGCTTTCCGGCAGCAGGCAGAATAAAATACAGCGGGGACAGACCGCCGTATAGCAGGGAGAAGGTTATGGCATATTTGAAAATTGCGGTCCGGGAGCCGGAGGGGGAGTATTACCCAAAGGCGCTGGCGGACAGTGTTCATCTATATTACAGTGAGGATGGAAGCAGCTTTGAGCCGCTGAACCAAAATTATGGAATACTTTTTGCCCGGGCCCAAATACGGGAGAACAATACCCTGGAGGTAAGAGGGTTGACGGATCCTGTGTTTGTGGAGCTGGAGGGCGGGTACGGCATAGCTGCAGAGTGTGTGGACGGAGCCGGAAACAGAGTGGCTCCGGATCAGGTGCTGCTGTGGACTACAGAGGACTTTATTCGCTTCCGGGAGCATGGACTGGTGGAGAGAAAGCCCTGGAACTGTTTCCGGGTATTGGAGATTTCCCGGGAGCTGGGGGAAGAGATCCGCAGGACCTGGACTCCTCTGCACGCGGTGTCGGTGAAGCTGCCGGATGAGATCCGTATATCCTCCTGGGAAGAGCTGGAGCAGATCAGGGCAAGGGTATGCTACAGTGACGGCTCCGCCGATGAAAAGCGCATCTGCTGGAGCAGAGACAGCGCCGTGCAGGAGCAGGACGGCATCTGGCGTCTGGAGGGGAGGGTGGACAGGCCCGCCTTTAGGTTCCCTCTGGCCGGCGGGTATGCGGATCCGGTAGTGTTTCGGTGGCAGGGCGCATGGTATTTCGTATCTACGGATGACAATCGCAATGACATAGGAATCCGGGTGCGGAAGGCGGACAGGGTGGAGGGTCTTTTTGCGGAGGATGTAAAGGAATACTGCATTCTGGACCGGGATGAGGGCCGGGATTTGATTCAGACCTTTTGGGCGCCGGAATTTCATGTGATCGGGGGCACGGTGTATCTGCTGTTCGCTGTGGGCGGAAAGGTATGGTCGCCGCAGGCTCACATGATGAAGCTGAAAGAGGGCGGGAGCATTATCTGCAGAGAAGACTGGGAAGAGCCGGTCAGGGTGAGACGAAAGGACGGAGGTTTTCTCGCAGAGGACGGTATCACACTGGATATGACATATTTTTCGGCAGCGGGAAAACCCTGGCTGGTATGGTCCTACCGCCGCGGTATTGGTACGAAGGAGGATACGGGTTCTATGCTGTATATTGCCCCGGCGGATGATGAGAGGCCCTGGCAGCTGGCAGGCGAGCCGGTTCTGTTGTCCAGACCCCTGTATGCATGGGAGAACCAGGGCGGCACCATCAATAATGAAGGGCCTTATGCGCTGGTGCTGGAGGATCGAGTCTGGCTGGCCTTTTCCGGCGGAGATGCCTGCGGCTGGTCCTACGCGGTGGGATATCTGACGGCGGATGTGGGAACGGACCTGTCGGATCCGGCAAATTGGAGGAAGACTCCGACCCCGGCATTGTCCCATTACAGCGTGGAGGAAACGCTGGGGGCCGGTCATAATTCCTTTTTTCGGGATGAGGAAGGGAAAATCTGGATCGCCTATCATGGTCAGAAACGTGACGGCTCCTGGGGCCGCTGTACGGCAATGCATCGTGTGCAGATCAATAAAGCGGGCTTCCCGGTCTTGAATCTGTGCGTAGAGAGGGATCTGCCAGAGCATATGCGCCGTGTGGAGATAAAGGTGTGTTGTCCGTGTCCGCCGGACGGGAATATAGAGACATAGAATTTGGAGGAGAAGAATCATGGCATATTTACTGACGTATACAAGGCAGCCTCTGGACGGAATGATTTACGGTCCCAGGCTGGCCTACAGCATGCACCTTGCGGTGAGCCGGGACGGAAAAGCTTTTCAGGCGCTGAACCATAACAGCGGGGTTTTGTTTGCAAAGGCTACGGAGAACGAGGATGGTTCTCTGAATCCCAAGAGTCTGAAGAGTCCCTGGCTGTTTGCGCTGCCGGAGGGGCGATTTGCAGTGGCAGCCGTTCGTATTGGGGGGGACGGAGATGATGATGAGGAAAGCAGGGGCTGTGTGCTTCTTTTTACATCAAAGGATTTGCTGGAGTATGAAGAGGCAGGACTTTTAAAGCTGGGTACGGAGTTTATCGAACAGATTGCCTGTGGGTATGAACAGGAGAGCGGAAGCATCAGGCTGGTCTGGCGGGAGCGCACCGGTGAATGCTTTACGGCCCGGATCCGTGAGCCGGAGGATTTGCAGCTTGCCTGTGTTCCGGAGGTGATGGAACCGGACCGGGCATGGGAGGTGTTTACCGGGGGGCTTTTGAAGGATTTATCAGATGCGGGAATTCAAGGGGCGGTGCCTCACAATATTGTGGAGATTGCAGAGGCCGGAGAGGAGGGCTTTTGCGGAAAGATTCCTGCAAAGACAGCGGACAGATTGTGTAAAAAGCTTTTGACACCTGTGAATGTGGGGATCCGTTTCCCGGAACAGATCCAGGTTTCTGAGCCGGAACAGCTTGGGCAATATATGGCCGAAGCCCTGTACAGCGACGGCACCAGCGCACGTAAGTGCGTGGACTGGGATCTGTCCCGGGTAGATTTTCAGAAGAAGGGAAGCTTTTCCATTCGGGGCAGGGTGCGCCAGGAGCATTTTGCATTTCCGGTGGCCTGTAACCGTGCGGATCCATGCATAGGCCGGTGGAAGGGAAAATATTATTTCATTGCCACCAATGATGCGGACGACAATCATACGCTTTATATCAGGGAGTCGGATACCATTTCCGGGCTGACAGAGGCAGAGGAGCATTTGCTTTTGGACAGCGACACCTACCCGGGCATCGGCGGTCTGCTGTGGGCGCCGGAATTTCATGAAATTCACGGCAGGCTTTATATTTTTCATGCCGCTACTCCGGGAGAGTTTTTCTGTGAGGAAAGCCATGTGATGGAGCTGCGGGAGGGTGGTAATCCTGTATGCAGGGAGGATTGGTCGGCTCCCAGGCGTGTAGTCAAGAGGGATGGAAGCGATATCTGTGAGGCGGGGAAGGAGATTACCCTGGACATGACCTGCTTTGAGTGGCAGGGAGAGTGGTATGCAGTCTGGTCTCAGAGACAGTTCCTGCCCAAGGATCTGGGGGCCTGGCTCTATATAGCAAAGCTGGATCCCAGAGAGCCCTGGCGCCTGCTCACCGATCCCATAGTGCTGTCCAAACCGGAATATGGCTGGGCCAATAACCATACCTTTGTGGATGAGGGGCCCTTTGCCCTGATGGGGGAGGATAAACTGTATCTGACCTTTTCCAGCGCGGCGGTGGACGCTTCCTATGTGGTGGGGCTTTTGACGGTGCAGAAGGGCATGGATCTGCTGGACGCGGGCAGCTGGAAGAAAAAGAATTATCCCATCCTTACCTCCAGAAGTGTGGAAGGAGAATTCGGCACGGGACACAATGCATATGTAACGGACGATAACGGAACCGTGTGGAATACCTACCATGCCAGACCGGGAGTGGACGGCGCGCGCAGCAGCGGAATCAGAAGGGTTCATTTTGATATTGACGGGGACCCGGTGCTGGACCTGACGGAAGGCCTGGATCTGAAGGAGGAATATCGTACAGTTGAGACGACGCTGATTGTAGGATAAATAGCAAGAAATAAGCAAAAATGAGCATTTGTTGAGAAGAAATGTCATGGGGGGCATGCTATAACATAAGAGCATAACTGCACATATACATCCAGCCGATGCGCATCTTCTGCGTCAGGAACTGGAATCATCAAAATACAGGAGAGCAAAATATGACGGGTGGAGGACATGCTGTGAGAGACAGGGAGAAGGCAAGAAATAGGGCGAAGGAGCTGGTCAGCCGAATGACGCTGGAGGAAAAGGCTTCCCAGCTCAGGTATGATGCACCGGCCATTCCCAGACTGGATATACCTGCTTATAACTGGTGGAATGAGGGGCTCCATGGTGTGGCCAGAGCCGGGACTGCTACCAGCTTTCCTCAGGCCATCGGCATGGCTGCCACCTTCCATCGGGAGCTTGTGGAGGAGATGGGCAGGATTATAGCGGTGGAGGGACGGGCGAAATATAATTCCAGCTGTGCACTGGAGGACCGGGACATTTATAAGGGACTGACCTTCTGGTCTCCCAATGTGAATATTTTCAGGGATCCCAGGTGGGGCAGGGGACATGAGACCTACGGGGAGGATCCCTATCTGACCGGGGAGCTGGGAAAAGCGTTTGTAGAGGGGCTGCAGGGAGATGGGGAATATATGGCGGCTGCGGCCTGTGCAAAGCATTTTGCGGTTCATTCGGGACCGGAGGCGGTGCGCCACAGCTTTGATGCAAGAGTTTCCCGGAAGGATTTGTATGAAACATACCTTCCGGCCTTTGAAAAGCTGGTAAAGGAGGCCGGTGTGGAAGCAGTGATGGGCGCCTATAACAGAACCAACGGAGAGCCCTGCTGCGGAAGCAAAACCCTGATGCAGGATATTTTGCGGGGAAAATGGGGATTTCAGGGCCATTATGTATCGGACTGCTGGGCGGTGAGAGATTTCCACACCCAGCATATGGTCACTGATACGGCGGAGGAATCCGCAGCGCTTGCGTTAAAGAGCGGCTGTGATTTAAACTGCGGCAATACATATCTGCATATGCTGAAGGCTTGCCAGGAAGGGCTGGTGACGGAAGAAGAGATCACGAATGCGGTGGAAAGGCTGTTTACCACCAGATTTTTGCTTGGAATGTTTGACGAGACGGAGTTTGACGGCATCGGCTTTGACCGGCTGGAATGCCCGGAGCATGTGGAGACTGCGGGGCGTGCCGCGGCGGAGAGCGTAGTGCTGTTGAAGAACAATGGGATACTGCCTCTTGCAAAAGAAAGCCTGAAGGCCATCGGCGTCATCGGACCCAACGCCGACAGCCGTGCAGCGCTTGTGGGAAATTATCATGGGACCTCTTCCCGATATATTACTGTGCTGGAAGGAATTCAGGATCTGGCAGGGGAGGAAGTACGGGTCTACTATTCCGAGGGCTGTCATCTGTTCCGGGAAAAGGTGGAATTTCTGGCACAGAAGCAGGACCGCATCAGCGAGGCCGTGGCTGTGGCAAAGAACAGCGACGTAGTGATCCTTTGCCTGGGACTTGACGAGACCCTGGAGGGCGAGGAGGGGGATACGGGCAACAGCTATGCCTCCGGCGATAAGGCGGATCTGCTGCTGCCCAAGGTCCAGCGGGAGCTGGCAGAGGCCGTGATCGGCACGGGCAGGCCTGTGGTGGTACTGAACATGACGGGCAGCGCCATGGATCTGCGGTATATGCAGGATAACGCAGACGCCGTAATGCAGGTATGGTACCCGGGAGCCCGCGGCGGCAAAACCGTGGCAGAGCTCTTGTTTGGGGAGATTTCTCCCTCCGGAAAGCTTCCGGTGACCTTTTACAACAGTGCGGCGGAGCTGCCTGACTTTGAGGATTATTCCATGAAGGGAAGAACCTATCGGTATTTTCAGGGAAAGCCTCTGTATCCCTTTGGTTATGGACTGACCTATGGCGATGTATCCGTGGAAGAGGCAGTATGCGGCGGATGCAGTTTCCGGCAGGGGGAAGGCGGTGTTCTGGAGCTGGATACAGAAGAAGACATCAGAATCAGGATCAAAGCGGTCAACAGGAGTCTCACCGGCACGGGAGAGGTAGTTCAGGTCTATATAAAGGCGCTGGATTCTGCGTTTGCCCAGCTCAATGCAAGGCTATGCGCCTTTTCCAGAATTTTTCTGAAGGGAAACGAGAGCAGTGAGGTGGAACTGGTGATTCCCGGGGATGCCTTTACCGTGGTGAATGAGGATGGAGAAACAGTGGATGGGGGAGAACATTTCCTGGTCAGCGCAGGCCTGGGACAGCCGGATGAGCGGACTGGAGAGCTTACCGGTAAAGAATGCGTTGTCTTTACGATCTTAAAGAGAACCATTGGGACTGAAAAATAAAAGATGCAGAATACTCAGGGAGAAGCTTCACCGATTGTTAAATCATCGGCGGGGCTTTTTTCCTGGGGCAGTAATCGGATGTAAGAAAAAATCAAATTTACCTGTTTATAAACAACGGGAGATATGATACAATCTCTATTAAAAAGTTCAGCCGGAACACCAATGTCCGGCAGATCGTAAATCATTCCGGCAACAAAACAGGAGGTTGCAGCATGCCAAAGAGAACTGACATAAAAAAAGTAATGATTATAGGCTCCGGTCCTATTATTATCGGACAGGCCTGTGAGTTTGACTATTCGGGAACTCAGGCCTGTAAGGCGCTGAAAAAGCTGGGTTATGAAATCGTATTGGTGAATTCCAATCCTGCTACCATTATGACCGATCCGGAGACGGCGGATGTGACCTATATCGAACCGCTGAATAAGGAGCGTCTGGAGCAGATTATTGCAAAGGAGCGTCCGGATGCTCTTCTGCCCAATCTGGGCGGACAGTCGGGACTCAATCTCTGCGCGGAGCTTGCCGGCGCAGGGATTCTGGAGAAATATCAGGTAAAGGTAATCGGAGTCCAGGTGGATGCCATCGAGCGGGGCGAGGACCGGATCGAGTTTAAGAAGGCCATGAACGCGCTTGGCATTGAGATGGCCAGGAGCCAGGTGGCCTATTCGGTGGAGGAGGCTCTGCAGATTGCGGATGGTCTGGGATATCCGGTGGTACTGCGCCCGGCCTACACCATGGGAGGCGCCGGAGGCGGTCTGGTATATAATAAGGATGAACTGCGCACTGTCTGCGCCAGAGGTCTGCAGGCTTCTCTGGTGGGGCAGGTGCTGGTGGAGGAATCCATTTTAGGATGGGAAGAGTTGGAGCTGGAGGTGGTGCGGGACGCGGACGGCAATATGATCACCGTCTGCTTCATTGAAAATATCGATCCTCTTGGGGTTCATACCGGTGATTCCTTCTGTGCGGCGCCCATGCTGACCATTTCTCAGGAACTGCAGAAGAGACTTCAGGAGCAGGCCTATGCAATTGTGGATTCCGTGCAGGTTATCGGCGGCACCAATGTGCAGTTTGCCCATGATCCTGTCAGTGACAGAATCATTGTCATAGAGATCAATCCCAGAACCTCCCGTTCTTCTGCGCTGGCCTCCAAGGCCACCGGATTTCCCATTGCCCTGGTCAGCGCCATGCTGGCGGCAGGGCTGACCCTGAAGGAGATCCCCTGCGGCAAATACGGTACGCTTGACCGGTATGTGCCGGACGGGGACTATGTGGTGATCAAGTTTGCCCGCTGGGCTTTTGAGAAGTTCAAAGGGGTGGAAGACCGGCTTGGGACGCAGATGCGGGCCGTGGGCGAGGTCATGAGCATTGGGAAAAATTATAAGGAAGCCTTCCAGAAGGCTGTCCGTTCCCTGGAGACCGGGCGTTACGGTCTGGGACAGATCCCTAAGCTGGAGGGAAAATCCAGGGAGCAGCTGCTGAGGATGCTGGCTGTTCCTTCCAGCGAAAGGCATTTTGTCATGTATGAGGCTCTGAAAAAAGGGGCGTCCCCGGAGGAGATTCATGAGCTCACTTGTGTGAAGAAATGGTTTATCGAGCAGATGCAGGAGCTGGTTCGGGAGGAGCTGGAGCTTTTGGAATCCAAAGGCTCTCTTCCAGGGGACGAATTGCTGATCCGGGCCAAAAAGGATGGTTTTTCGGACAAATATCTAAGCATTCTGCTGGATATTCCCGAGAGCAGGATCCGGGAACGCAGGACTGTCCTGGGACTGGAGGAAGCCTGGGAGGGCGTTCATGTAAGCGGTACTCCGGACAGCGCCTATTATTATTCCACTTACAATGGGCCGGATCAGAATCCTATCCGAAGCGACAGACCCAAGGTAATGATTCTGGGCGGCGGCCCTAACCGCATTGGTCAAGGCATAGAATTTGATTACTGCTGTGTCCATGCGTCTTTGGCGCTGCGGGAACTGGGCTTTGAGACCATTATTGTGAATTGTAATCCTGAGACGGTATCCACGGATTACGATACCTCGGACAAGCTGTATTTTGAGCCTCTGACACTGGAGGATGTGCTGAGCATTTACCGGAAGGAGCAGCCGGTGGGAGTTATCGCTCAGTTCGGCGGACAGACGCCGCTGAATCTGGCTGCGGAGCTGGAAAAGTGCGGTGTGCGGATTCTGGGAACCGCGCCGGAGGTTATTGATCTGGCGGAGGACAGGGACCAGTTCCGGGCCATGATGGACAAGCTGGGAATTCCCATGCCGGAATCGGGCATGGCGTCCACGGTGGAGGAGGCTCTGGAAATCGCTCACAGAATCGGGTATCCCGTGATGGTGCGGCCCTCCTATGTGCTGGGAGGCCGGGGCATGGAGGTGGTGTATCATGACGAGAGCCTGACAGGCTACATGCAGGCGGCTGTGGGAGTGACGCCTGACCGGCCGATTCTGATAGACCGGTTCCTGAATCATGCCGTGGAATGCGAGGCCGATGCCATCAGTGACGGGACTCATGCCTTTGTGCCTGCTGTCATGGAGCATATCGAGCTGGCAGGAATCCATTCCGGAGATTCTGCCTGCATCATTCCCTCCAGGCATATTTCGGAGGAAAATGTGGCCGTCATCAAGGACTATACCCGCAGGATTGCCGAGGAAATGCATGTAAAGGGGTTGATGAACATGCAGTATGCCATTGAGGACGGGCGGGTGTATGTGCTGGAGGCCAATCCCAGGGCGTCCCGCACGGTTCCGCTGGTGTCCAAGGTGTGCAATATCCGCATGGTGCCTCTGGCCACGGACATTATTACGTCAGACATAACGGGAAGGCCTTCCCCGGTTCCCGGCTTAAAGGAGAAGGAGATCCCTTATTATGGTGTGAAGGAGGCTGTGTTCCCCTTCAATATGTTCCCGGAGGTAGATCCCATTCTGGGGCCGGAGATGCGTTCCACCGGCGAGGTGCTGGGGCTTGCGCCTACTGTGGGAGAGGCATTTTTTAAGGCCCAGGAGGCCACCCAGACCAGGCTTCCGCTGGAAGGCACGGTGCTGATCAGCGTAAACCGCAGGGACAAGGCCGAGGTGGTGGAGGTAGGGAAGGCGTTTCAGGAGGCCGGATTTAAGATCCTGGCCACCGGTACCACCTGCGCACTGCTGCAGGAGGCAGGGGTTCCTGCCACGCTGGTCAAGAAGCTTTACGAGGGCAGACCCAATGTGCTTGATCTGATCACCAACGGGGATATTGACCTGATCATCAATTCTCCGGTGGGAGACGAGAGCGTACATGATGACAGCTATCTGAGAAAGGCGGCTATCAAGGGCAGGATCCCGTACATGACCACCATTGCCGCCGCCCGTGCCACCGTGGAGGGGATCCTTCAGGTTCAGAAGGCCGGCAACGGGGAGATTCATTCCCTGCAGGGATTGCATGGGCAGGTCCGGAATTTGGGGTGATATGCCCGTGAATGAGGGAAATTTCTGATTTCCCGAATGATGCGCCGGGTACTGCGAAGCAATTTATGGGGTGAATGCACGAATTTTGGGGTTGCTTTTTTCCCGGGAGTCTGAAAAAATAGAGTTGTTGTGAACAGCAAAAGACAACACACCGGACGGACTGCCATATTGCTGGCGGTGTGGCGGAATCCGGGAGACTGTGGACAAATGGGAGGAAGCAATATGGAAGAATTGCTGTATGGTGCGGCGTATTATGATGAATATATGCCCTTTGAGCGCCTGGAAAAAGATGTGAAAATGCTGAAACAGGCCAATATGAATCTGGTGAGAATCGCGGAATCCACCTGGAGCACTCTGGAGCCGGAGGACGGTGTGTTTGACTTTCACCATATTGACCGTGTGCTGAATGCCATGGGAGATGCCGGTATACATGTGATTGTGGGAACGCCCACCTATGCTGTGCCCTCCTGGATGACACAGCGGTATCCGGATATTCTGGTGACCACTAAGGGAGGCAGGAGGATCTACGGGGCCAGGCAGATCATGGACATCACCAATAAGGCTTACCTTTTCTACTGCGAGAGGGTGATCCGCAGGCTCATGGAGCATGTGAAGGACCATCCGGCGGTTATAGGGTATCAGATTGACAATGAGACCAAGCATTTTGGCACGGCCAGTGAAAACGTGCAGAGGGGTTTTGTAGTTTATCTGAAGGAAAAGTTTCATGGAGATGTGGAGGAGATGAACCGGGAGTTCGGGCTGAACTACTGGAGCAATGCGGTGCACTCCTGGGAGGATTTCCCGGATGTGAGAGGCACCATCAACGGAAGTCTGGGAGGAGAATTTGAGCGGTTTCAGAGAAGGCTGGTGACGGACTTCCTGGGATGGCAGGCAGGACTGGTCAGAGAGTACAAACGGGAAGATCAGTTTATTACCCACAACTTTGATTTCGGGTGGAAGGACGGCTCTTACGGGGTACAGCCGGATGTGGATCATTTTCAGGCGGCGAAATGTCTGGATATTACCGGATGTGATATTTACCATCCCTCCCAGGATAGACTGACGGGAGCGGAGGCAGCGTTTGGCGGGGACCTGGCCAGATCCCTGAAGCAGGATAATTATTTTGTGCTGGAGACCCAGGCCCAGGGCTTCCCCCAGTGGACGCCCTACGACGGACAGCTTCGTCTGCTGGCCTTTTCTCATTTGGCCAGCGGGGCGGATATGGTGGAATACTGGCACTGGCATTCTCTGCACAACGCCTGCGAGACCTATTGGAAAGGGGTGCTGAGCCATGATTTTGGCGAAAACAGAACCTATCGGGAGGCCGTTGCTGTGGGCGCCGATTTCCGGCGGCTGGGAAAGCATCTGATTCATCTGAAAAAAGAAAACAAAGCAGCCATTCTGGTGAGTAATGAAGCCTTGACCGGCTTGAACTGGTTTCCTTTGGGGGACGGAAGAGATTATAATGATGTGGTTCGATGGATCTATGACGCACTGTATCAGATGAATGTGGAATGCGATTTTATTTTCCCGGAAGCAGAGAATCTGTCTGACTATAAAGTGATTTTCATGCCGGCGCTTTACTGTGCTTCGGAGGCATTGCTGCGTGGGCTGAAGGACTTTGTCCGGGAGGGCGGGGTTCTGGTGGGAACCTTTAAGTCCTGCTTTGCCAACGAAAACGTAAAGGTGTATTCGGATGCACAGCCTCATATTTTACAGGAGTGCTTTGGGGCGGCCTACGACCAGTTCTTCACGGCGGAGGAGATGCCGCTGGAGGTGCTTTTGGAAAAATACAGCAGAGAGGATTCGGAGCAGACAGAGTCTGCCCGGGGATTTATGGAATGTCTGCGGCCTCAGGGAGCCAGGGTGCTTGCCCGGTATTCTCATTCCAATTGGGGACAGTACGCGGCGGCTGTCTGCAATGACTTTGGCAGGGGAGCAGCTTATTATCTGGGCTGTATGTGTTCGTCCGCTCTTCTGAAAAGGATTCTCAAATCAGCGCTGGACAGGGCAGAGATTAAGGGTAACGAGGGATCTTCGGGCTTTCCCGTCATCATTCGGAAGGGAATTAACAGGCTGGGAAGAGAGATTGTTTATATGCTGAATTATTCGGGGGAATCCCATATGGGATATTGTCCCCGGGGAACATACCGGGAACTGTTGTTGGAGAAACAATATTCCACAGGTGAAACGATTCTTCTGGAGGGCTGGGGTATGGCCATTCTGGAGAAGGAAGAATAGCGTTACTCTTCACGGGTAGGGGCCGCGAGGCGTTTTTGTGCGCTGTTTGCACAAAAACCCGAGACAGCACGCGCCAAAATGAGCGCTTTTTGCTCATTTTGTGTGCATCAAGCTGCTTTGAACGGCGAAGCCGTGAAAAGTAACAGATTAGCTGGGCAAGCAGCGGGAGGAAATGATGGCAGGGTATTTATTTTCTCATTTTATTGGCGAGGAAAAGGACGGAGAACAGATTTATTTTGCGGTGAGCCGTGACGGACTGCATTGGAAGGATCTAAATGCAGGTATGCCGGTGCTTTATTCTCATATCGGAACCTGCGGCGTCAGGGATCCTTTTCTGGTGAAGAATCCCCGAAGCGGAAGAAACTATCTGATCGCCACGGATCTGCGGATCGAGGCAGGAAAGGGCTGGACCTGCGCCCAGGAGCAGGGCAGCCGCGACCTGATTGTGTGGGAATCCCAGGATTTGATCCATTGGAGCAGGGAGCGTGCCTGTACCGTGGGAATTCCGGAGGCAGGCTGTGTCTGGGCGCCGGAGGCGGTGTATGACATGGAGAAGGAGGCCTTTCTGGTATTTTTTGCGTCAAAGGTAAGGAAAGAAGGAGAGCAAAAGGGAAAGCACAGGATCTATGCGGCCTATACAAAGGATTTTCATGAATTTTCTGAAACCTTTCTGTATTTTGAAAAGGAAGATGATGTGATCGATACTACCATCCTGGAAGGGCAAGGGCGGTATTACCGCATATCCAAGGATGAGACCACTAAAAGACTGATACTGGAGTCTTCGGAAGCGCTGCTCGGGCAATTTGTCAGAATCGAAAGTCCTGTGTTGGATGCTCTGGAGGGAGTGGAAGGGCCGGAGGGATATCTGCTTCCGGACGGAAGGTGGTGTCTTATGGCAGACCAGTTTCAGAAAGGAGAGGGATATCTGCCCATGGTAACGGAAAGTCTGGAAACAGGAGATTTCCGGATTCTTTGCCGGGACGAATACAACATGGGAGAAACAAGGAAGAGACATGGGGGAGTCCTGAGGATTACAGACGAGAAATATGGAGAGCTGGTTCGTGCCTTCGGATTCTAAAGGTTAAAAGGATAGATTTTAAACGGGGTGATAAGGGTATAGTTTTCGTAGATCCGCATATGCTATGTAAAATGGCAGGCATGGAGGTATGCAATGGGATCTATCTGGACGGCAGAAACCGAGATCAGGAGCCGGGAGCCTCTTTCGGGCGACATAAGCGTAGAGGCTGTGGTCATAGGCGCAGGAATGGCAGGGATTTTGGCAGCATATTATCTGCAGCAGGCAGGAATAACGGTGGCAGTCCTGGAGGCAGACAGGATTGGGAGCGGACAGACAAAAAATACTACTGCTAAGATTACATCTCAGCATAACCTGATCTATGACAGCCTGATCCGGACCTTTGGAAACAGAATGGCAGAGCATTATGCCCGGGCCAATGAGGAAGCCATTGGGGAATTTGAGAGATTGATTCTGGAAAAGGGGATCGAATGTAATTTTGTCAAATGCCCTGCTTTTTTGTATTCCCGGGCAGAAGAGGTGTCTTTGAAGCGGGAGGCTGCGGCTGCGGCATCCCTTGGAATAAAGGCATTCTTTGAAACGGACAGTGAGCTTCCTTTTTCTGTGGCGGGTGTGACCAGATTTGACGGGCAGGCCCGGTTTCAGCCCCTCCGTTTTTTAGAAAAGCTGTCGGAGGAAGTGACGGTGTACGAGCAGACCCGGGCGCTGAAGGCGGAGGGAAAGCAGGTGGAGACGGACAGAGGGTGCGTGACGGCAGAGCATATTGTATTTGCTACACATTTTCCCTTTCCCAATGTTCCGGGATATTATTTTGCGAGAATGTATCAGGAGCGGAGCTATGTGATGGCGCTGGAGGATGCAGGAAGGCTGGAAGGAATGTATCTGGGAGTGGATCCGGACGGCCTATCCTTTCGTCCCTATGGAGAATTTCTGCTGTTGGGCGGAGGAAGCCATCGTACAGGAGTGAATCGGAGGGAGGGACGGCCCGCCGGCAGGGCAGTCCGAGACCGGCAGGGGGTGGAGATGCCGGAGCGGGGCTGTAGATATGGATGGCTTCGGGAGCAGGCGCGGGCATTTTATCCAGGCTGCAGTGAGGCGGCTCACTGGTCGGCGCAGGATTGTATGACGCTGGACGGCATTCCCTATATAGGCCGGTTTTCTGAAAGAAGGTCCGGCTGGTATGTGGCCACAGGCTTTGGAAAATGGGGAATGACCACGGCTATGGCAGGTGCCCGGATCCTGACAGCCCTGATCACCGGACAGGAATGTCCGGAAGCGGATATTTTTTCGCCTCAAAGGCATTTTACGGCCCGGGCGGCGAAGGAATTGCTGTCCCATGGTGCCTATACGGTAAAAGGGCTGGCAAAGCATTTGCTGCCCGCGGAAAATGACAGGATCATTCCCAACTGCCCCCATATGGGCTGCAGGCTGGAATGGAATCCGGATGAAGAGAGCTACGACTGTCCCTGTCATGGATCACGTTTTGACAGAGAGGGGCATCTGATCGACAATCCTGCCCAGACGAATTGTCGAAGAAGAAATCGTTCCTGATCCACGAGGCGTTTTTGCTCTGTCTGCACTAAAACTCGAGACAGCCTGCTGTATAAAATATATCTTGCATATTTGCCTTATCTGTAATTTACTCTGCAAAGCACAATGATTCTGAACTTATTCTGACACTTCTAAGCCTTCATTTTTATCATCGGAAAATTTATGCTTTTTATTCAAAGGCATTAGGAGATTTAAGGCGGAGCAGACAGGTGATATTTGATCTGTTGGAGGAATGGGGAAATTTTAATGATTTTCGAGATCGGATCGGTTCATAAGAAAATTCGTATTGCATTCTTTGTGGAGATGAGTGTATGATGGATGAAGGGCGTAAAGCCCGAGTAATTTCGGGAAGGTGATTACAATTACACAGAATTCACTAAAGAAATCAGGGACAGTACAAATTTCACATACAAAGGACATGACGAAGGGTAATCCCTATTCTCTGATGGTTGGTTTTGCGCTGCCTATATTTTTAAGTCAGGTGTTTCAACAGCTGTATAATACGGCAGATGCGCTGATTGTGGGTCGATTTCTGGGAACCAATGCCTTGGCGGCTGTGACCTCCTCCGGCACCCTCATATTTCTCATGATCAGTTTCTTTGCCGGAATTGCCATGGGAGCCGGCGTAGTGATCTCCCGGTATTTTGGCGCAGGAGATCAGGACCGGGTATCCCGGGCCATACATACGGTGCTGGCTTTTGGTCTGGTCAGCGGTCTGCTTCTGACCGTGATTGGAGTGGCGCTTACACCCACATTTCTGGTGTGGATGCAGACGGATCCGGAGGTGCTGCCCGAGGCAGTGTCCTATTTCCGATATTATTTTCTCGGTTCTCTGGCACTGGTATATTATAATGTCTGCCGCAGTATTATGAACGCGCTTGGTGACAGCCGGAGACCTCTGTATTACCTGATTTTTTCATCAGTCCTGAACGTGGTGCTGGATGTAGTGTTTCTTGCGGTGTTCCGCTGGGGAGTGTGGGCGGCAGCTGTGGCAACGGTGATTTCTCAGGCGGTCAGCGTGGTTTTGTGTATGCGCCAGCTGTTTCGCGGAGGAAATATTTATACGGTGGAGTGGCGAAAGATCCGCTTTCACGCAGATATGCTACAGGAGATTGTGCGCAACGGCCTGCCCTCGGGGGTCCAGAACTCCGTTATTGCGTTTGCCAATGTGATCGTCCAGTCACAGATCAATTCCTTCGGCATGCTGGCCATGGCTGGCTATGGCACCCATTCCAAGATCGAGGGCTTTGCTTTTCTGCCGATTACCAGCTTTAATATGGCCAGTACTACGTTTATCAGCCAGAATCTGGGAGCAAAGCAGTATGACCGGGCCAGGCAGGGAGCCAGATTCAGCATTCTGGCGGCCATGGTTTTGTCGGAGCTGATAGGTGTTTTCAATTATTTGCTGGCGCCCCAGCTGATCGGAGTATTTGATCAGACGCCCGGTGTGATCGAATTTGGGGTGAGGCAGCTGCGGACCTTGGCGCCGTTTTATTTTCTGCTGGCCTTTTCCCATGCGGTGGCGGCCGTCTGCCGCGGTGCGGGCAAGGCGTTTGTTCCCATGTGCGTCATGCTGGCGGTGTGGTGCGGTCTGCGGATCACTTACATTGTGGGCATTATGCATTTTGTCCGGGAGATCGGCTATATTTATTGGGCTTATCCTTTGACATGGAGCATCAGTTCGGTTATTTATCTGATTTATTATCTGCGCAGTGACTGGGTGCATGGATTTGACAAAAAGGAGGAAAAGGCCTCAATATGAATCTGGAAATGATAGAGGCGGGATGGCTGTCTATTCTGCCTCCGCTGATTGCAATTACGCTGGCTCTGATTGGAAAGGAAGTGTATTCTTCTCTGTTCCTGGGGATTTTATCGGGCATGTGTGTATACTGTGTGTTTACCGGCGGTAATCTTCTTCAGGCGGTTACCTATGTATTTGATATGATTGCGGGAAAAATCGGCGAGAACGGTTACATGATTATTTTCCTTGTGCTTCTGGGCTCCCTGGTGGTAGTGGTCACCCGGTCAGGAGGCTCCGGGGCCTATGGACAGTGGGCCGGCAGACGGATCAAAAATCCCGTCAGCGCAAAGCTGGCCACATCCCTGCTGGGGCTTTTGATCTTTATCGACGACGGGTTCAACTGTCTTACCGTGGGAACGGTCATGAGGCCCATTACAGATAAATGCAGAATTTCCCGGGAGAAACTGGCTTATCTGCTGGATGCCACGGCAGCTCCGGTGTGTATTATTGCGCCTATCTCCAGCTGGGCGGTGGCGGTGGCTTCCGAGGTGGAGGAGGCAGGAGGCCTGAACGCTTTTGTCCGGACGATTCCCTACAATCTTTATGCTATTTTGACCATTGTCATGGTGTTTTTTCTGAGTGTCACCAATTTTGACTTCGGCCCTATGAAGAAGGCGGAAGAGGCCGCATCCGGGGAGGCGCAGAAAGCGCAATTAAAGGATAAGAGCGCATCTTCAAAAGATGAAAGGCTGTCAGGGAAAGAAGAGAGGCTTCCCGGGGAACAAAGGAACCTTTCTGCGGCAGAAGAAAAGCCGTCTGGGAAAGAAAAGAAGGCGGGAAAGGGAACTGTGCTGGATCTGGCGGCGCCGGTTCTGACATTGATTGTCTGCGCCATTCTGGGCATGGCCTACGTGGGCGGTTTTTTTGAGGGAAGGCCCTTTGCGGAAGCCATCGGTGAAAATCCTACGGCCGGTCTGACCCTGGGAACCTTCGCCGGGCTGATAGTGGCGATGATTTTATATGTACCGCGTAAAATCATGAGTGTGCGTGAGTTTATGGAGGGAGTGATCGAAGGGATCAGGACTATGATACCGGCGTTGACTATCCTGATTTTGGCGTGGGCTCTGGGCGGTGTGTGCCGGGAAATGATCGGAACGGGTATTTTTGTGAGTCATTTTGTGGCGGACGCCCATCTTTCCTTCAGCCTTTTACCGGCGATCATATTTGTGGTGGCGGCTTTTTTGTCCTTTTCCATGGGAACGGCATGGGGAACCTTTGGGATTCTGCTTCCTATTGTATCCATGCTTTGCGCGGGGGAGACTGGCAGCGCTGTTCTGATACCTTCTCTGGGAGCCACCCTGGCGGGATCCGTATATGGAGACCACTGTTCTCCCATATCCGACACCACGATATTGGCGTCAACCGGGGCTCAATGCGAACATCTCCGCCATGTGGAGACTCAGCTCCCCTATGCGACTCTGGTGGCGGCGGTGTGCTTTGCAGGATATCTGGTGGCGGGATTTACACGGAATCCCTGGGCCACGGTAATGGCATCGGTGGTTTTATTATTTCTTGTTTTTGGAGCGGTCCGGCATGTGTCGTCCCGTCATTCTTTTGGGGACGGAAAGGCCAGTGGAAAGGGTATCAAAAAAACAGTGCTTGACAAATTTCGTATGTAGGTGCATAATGTAGACCGGAAAGGGCAAAGGCGTCTTTGAGTTACACTCAAGGGCGCCTTTTCTTTTACCGTAATAAAGGCAAAGGCGTCTTTTGTGATTGGGGCACGAAAGGCGCCTTTGTCCGTAAGGCGAATTTGCAGTGCTTAGAGGTACCGGACAGATTGTCCGGTGAAAGGGAGGATGATGCATATGGGAGCAACAGAAATTATGGAACTTGTGGAGACAGCGGTCACCGGCGAAGTATTTGGTGTCTGGTTCTTGATCGGAGCCGCCCTGGTATTTTTCATGCAGGCAGGCTTTGCCATGGTGGAAACTGGGTTTACCAGAGCTAAGAATGCCGGGAATATCATCATGAAAAATCTGATGGATTTTTGTATTGGCACGGCAGTGTTTATTGTGCTGGGGTTCAGTCTGATGATGGCAGAGGATTATGCATTTGGGGTGATTGGGATTCCCAACCTGAAGATCTTTATGGATTTTGGGGGATTTATTCAGGAAAACGCATCGAGCTTTGTGTTTAATCTTGTGTTCTGTGCCACAGCAGCCACCATTGTTTCGGGATCCATGGCAGAGAGGACAAAATTTGCTTCCTACTGTATTTATTCGGCAGCGATTTCCCTTTTTGTCTATCCTGTGGAGGCGGGATGGGTCTGGAATTCTCAGGGCTGGCTTGCACAGTTGGGTTTTCATGACTTTGCAGGCTCTGCGGCTATTCACTCAGTGGGTGGTATCACAGCATTGATTGGTGCAATCATGGTGGGGCCCCGGCTTGGAAAGTATAAGAAAGATAAGGCAGGAAAGGTGTCCGGAGTCAATGCGATCCAGGGCCATTCCATTACGTTGGGAGCACTGGGGTGTTTTATTCTCTGGTTTGGATGGTATGGCTTTAACGGAGCGGCAGCCTGGAACGGAACATCTCTGGCCTCTATTTTTTTGACTACGACCATTGCTCCTGCCATAGCCACTTGCGTTGCCATGATTTATACCTGGATTAAGAACGGGAAACCGGATGTGTCTATGTGTCTGAATGCATCCCTGGCGGGACTGGTAGGGATTACCGCAGGCTGTGACGCTTTGGATGCTTTGGGCTCCGTTATCGTGGGGGTGGTGTCTGGCATCCTGGTAGTAGTGGTGGTGGAGGTTTTGGATCTGAAACTTCACATTGACGACCCGGTGGGAGCCGTCGGAGTTCATCTGGCCAATGGTGTTTGGGGAACGCTGGCTGTGGGACTTCTGGCCAGTCCTGCCGCGCCTGCCGGTCTGGAAGGCCTGCTTTATACAGGCAAAATGGGTCTTCTGGGCATACAGACGCTTGGTATCCTGGCTGTACTTCTTTGGACAGCAGTATGTATGACGCTTGTTTTTGTGGTCATCAAAAAGACTGTGGGACTTCGGGTTTCTGCGGAGGAGGAGATTCAGGGACTGGACAGTACGGAGCATGGCCTGCTCAGTGCCTATGCAGATTTTGCGCCGGCGGTGGAGAGCCTGGATTATGGGTTTACAGCAGGGACAGTAACTGGGGAAGCGCCGACGGCGGTAATCGGAGAAACGCCGGCGGCAGAGGCAGTTCCCGTCAAAAGGGTTCCTGCCTTTGAGAAGGGAGAACCCAAGTTTACAAAAATCGAGATTATCTGTAAGGAATCCCGGCTGGAAGCTTTGAAGAATGCCATGATGGAGATTGGAATTACAGGCATGACAGTCTCCCATGTATTGGGCTGCGGCGTGCAGAAGGGCAGGCCGGAATATTACCGCGGTGTACAGGTGGAGGCTAATCTTCTGCCCAAGGTACAGGTAGACATGGTGGTCAGTAAGGTGCCTGTACAGAGAGTGATTGATACTGCTAAAAAGGTTCTTTACACCGGACACATCGGCGACGGTAAGATATTTGTGTATGATGTGGAAAATATAGTAAAGGTTCGCACCGGCGAGGAAGGCTTTGATGCCCTGCAGGATGTGGAATAAGAATTTGAGTGACTTTGTGCCGCAACCAGCGGCATGCAGGGAAGAACAAAGGAAGGAGTCATATGAATCTGCACGAAGAATGTGGTGTATTTGGGATTATCAGCCCTCATATCGCCCACGTGGCGGAAACTGTATATTATGGATTGTACGCTCTGCAGCACCGGGGGCAGGAGAGCTGCGGGATTGTAGTTAACGATGATGGTGTGTTTTCCTCCTGTAAGGATCTGGGGTTGGTCAGCGAGGTTTTTACCGCGGATACATTATGTCGGCTGCCTCAGGGAAATATGGCGGTGGGACATGTGCGCTATGGGACAACTGGAGGAAGCAGCCGCAGAAATTGTCAGCCTTTGGAGGTCAATCATCAAAAGGGAAAAATGGCGCTTGCACACAACGGAAACCTCAGCAATGCGGTTCAGCTGCGGGATGAGCTGGAGCTGTCCGGCGCCATTTTCCACACCACCAGCGACACGGAGACCATCGCTTACATCGTTACCAGAGAACGTCTGAGAACCTCTTCTATCGAAGAGGCTCTCAGCGGTGCCATGAGTATTCTGGAAGGGGCTTATTCTCTGATCCTGATGTCTCCCCGGAAGCTGATTTGTGCCAGGGATCCTTACGGTTTCCGCCCCCTCTGTTACGGTCAGACGGAGGATGGAATGTATGTGGCAGCTTCCGAAAGCTGCGCGCTGAAGGCTGTAGGAGCAAAATTTATAAGAGATCTGGAGCCGGGAGAAATTCTTGTGTTTGGTCCGGAGGGGATCGTTTCCCGCAGAGAGCACTGTGAAAAAAAGGAAAAAAGGCTTTGCATTTTTGAATACATTTATTTTGCCAGACCGGATTCCGTTCTGGACGGTGTATCGGTTCACGAAGCCAGAATCCGGGCAGGGAGGATATTGGCCCGGGAACATCCGGTTCGGGCGGATATGGTGGTGGGAGTGCCGGATTCCGGGATGGATGCTGCGTTGGGATTTGGCATGGAGTCGGGGATTCCCTATGAGATTGGACTGATCAAGAACAAGTATATTGGAAGAACCTTTATTTCGCCCGGTCAGCACACTCGGACGGATCAGGTGCGGATTAAGCTCAGCGCCATAGAGGAATGTGTCAGAGGAAAGAGGGTGGTTCTGGTGGATGATTCTATAGTGAGAGGCACTACCAGCGGGCGTATTGTCCGGCTTCTGCGGGAAGCCGGAGCCAGAGAGGTTCATATGCGCATTTCCTCGCCGCCTTTTCTGAATCCCTGCTACTATGGAACCGATATTGATTCCCGGGAGCATTTAATTGCCTGTCGTCACAGTGTTTTAGAGACGGCACAGATTATCGGCGCGGACAGTCTTGGATACCTGCCTGTTCCGGAGCTGAGTTCTCTGGTTGGAGGATCCGGATATTGCAGTGCCTGCTTTGACGGGCATTATCCCACACCGGTTCCCGCCGACACCCGAAAAGATCGGTTTGAGCAAAAGCTGTCTGAGCAGGCACGGCCTCTTGACTCATTGCTTGCCGGAATAAAGTAATATTACAGCCTCAACAGCCAGAAAAATAATCAATATCGGCAATAACATGGGCAGTGCACCAACTATTGCCCCAAGGAAAAGCATAATCACCGGGACAATGTATTTTCGCGGATGATGCCACAGGTCGCTCTCGATTTTCCAACCCCGCACGGGAAAAAACCATTCCAGAAGGAGGGAACAAAACGCACTTTGCAAGGCAAAGAAAAGGGCGGCGGCAATGGTGGAGAGAGAAACACTGCCAGTCTGGATTTGCAGACTGCAAAGGAAAATAAAATTTGCGGTTATATTGCATAAAAAGATCAACAGGCAATAGGGTACGCAAAAGGTTTTCTTCTGACCTGGCAGGTAACGGACGGCCTGCTCCAGTGCCGGGTCAGCGGACAGCAGGATACAGACGGGAGTATTCAGGGACAAAATGGCGAAGCCAATGGGAACGGCGGTCAGGCTTTCAGGTCCTTTGAAAAAAAGCGGCAGTACAAGGGCGGCACACCACATAACAGCAGTATTTGCCAGATAATTTTTGTGGGATTGAAAATATCGAAAAAAATATCTCCATACGGAATAATGTCCATGTCCTTTTACCGCGGGGGTGTTGACTTCTCCCTCCGGATGATAAAAGCAATATTCGTCTGCATGTTGTAAAAGCATGGCGGCAAGAACAATGTTGACAATCATCCACAATAGGAACCAGGGTCTGCGCTGCCAAAACAGAATAGAGGCAAACATGCCGACAGTCCAAAGACCGCCCCAATACCAATATTTTTTGGCGGAATAAACAGCGGCGGTCATGAGGACTGCATTTACCGCACAAAGAATGCTTCCAAGGATTTCGGAAGGGTTCCGCACGGATACAGCCAGTAAAACTGCCAAAAGTCCTGCGGTTTTGGTTAAAAGGGTATAGGCGCCTAAGGCAGCTGTATACGAAAGGACAAATGACCGACGGTGAAAAGGAGCCATCATCATATTCTGCATATGGCAGGTGCGGGCTTCTGAAGCTAAGCACTGCCACATGATGCCTGCAGTAAAGGTACTTATCATCAAATACAAAATGCGAGATGAGATCGGTATCCTCAAATCGGCAATATACAATCCCCAGAATACGATGAGATCGATAAAAGCAGTCCGTGTCAGCTTCTCGTATTTTGCTCCAAACACTTTTTTTGCGAATGCCTTAAAAATTATTTTCATAATGCAGAGCCTCCCGAATTTCTGCTGCGTTTACATGTCCGTGCTCAAAGGTTCGTGATATTTTCCCGCTTTCCAGAATGAATACCCGGTCTGAGGTCAGTGTGATGCTTTCCAGAATATGGGAGGAAAACAGTACTGTTCCATGATCCTTGTAGTCTGTAATCAGCTGATATAAATATTCGGTGCTTTGGAAGTCCAGCCCGTTGACCGGCTCGTCAAGGAGAAGCAGTTTCGGTTTCAGCGCAAAGGCGGTAATCAAAAATACTTTTTTACAATTGCCGGTAGACAGATCCTTCAGCAGGATGTCTGTGTAATTTTCAAAGTGAAATCCCCGTACCAGCGCCGATACATCGGGCAGCTCCTTTCCGTAAGCATTAAAAACATAGGACAGGTATTCACGGAAAGTAAAATATTGAAAAGAATTGTCCTCCGCAAACACGGTATAGCGGCAGCGCTTGAAATCCTGCGCCCGAAGATTGGCAGGCCTGCCGCATAGCAGGATGCTGTCGGCGCAAAAGCCGGAGAGCAGTCCGGACAATACCTTCAAAAAGGTGGTTTTTCCGGCTCCGTTTAAACCGATCAAACCTACAGCTTCATGTTCGTTCAGTTCCAGAGATAAATTGGACAGCACCATTTTTTCCCTGTCATACCATGTGTTTAGACCATTGACATCCAAGAGAGAGTTTTTCATTTTGACCTCCTTACCGATCCTTTTCCTTTTTACATGCTTTATAAGCGGAATACAGGAAAGCCCCGCCTAAGATAACATAGAGGCCGGCCATTTGAAGATTTCCGGACACACCGCTAACAATGGCTGCCGCCAGCCAGATCAGACTCATAATTCCACGAATGTATATATGACGCATAATTGTTACCTCCTGAAATGTTTTCTCCTGTTACATTTAAACTATAGCTGAAAAAAGAAGCCTGTGCGGATATGTCCGCAATCGGCTTCTTTTTGACCGCGAATGGCAGCAAGAATTTATACGTCTTGCAGCCGGATATATGTTATTCGCCGCACACGCCCTGAAAGGAAAGAGTGGCTACAGCCCGGAAGGTGCCTTCCTGATAGAAAGTCTGCACAGTGCCGTCGTATTTTTGAGCGGCGGTCAAGGCGCTTTTCAGCCCCCATCCGTGCAAACCGCTTTCTTGCTTTGTTGATTTCAGTGCGCCGTCTTTTTGGACGGGCGAAGGTCCAAAGCTGTTTTCTACCTTTATGACCAGCATTTGATTGATACGACGGATGGTAAGGCGGATAAACCGCCTGTCTTTTTCCGGTACCTGCTGTGCTGCTTCCAGGGCATTATCTAAAAGATTTCCCAATATTGCACACAGGTCGGCGCTGCGAAGATTGGTGCGGCGGGGAAACTCAACCTGTGTCTGATACTGTATATCGCTGGCCTCGGCAGCCCGGGCTTTGCTGTTAATAAGATAGTCCGCAGTTTCGTCTCCCGTCCATACGGCGGAGGATTCCTGCACAGGAGCCTGCAGCTCGTCCAGATACTGCAGGGCTTCCTCCAGCTTTTTATGAGAAAGGAGCCTGCGCAATGCTCCTATATGATTATGAAAATCATGAAACAGCCTGGCATTTGCCGCATACGCATGATTTAATGCGGTATAGTCCCGTTCCAGCAGCTGGGCTTGCTGGGTTTTTAACTCCGCCAGCTCTTTTTCAACCTGGTATTGCCGATTTATATTGAAAACCAGGACGGATGTCATCAGCACGACGGCTAAAATTGTCCACATATCCAGGATATCATCCGGGATTGTCAGCACGGTTTGTTCCGATAAAGTGATTACTGCAATAAAGCCTGCCACAGCAAGCGTCGACGCAAAGCGAAACGCTTCTTTTCCCGCCATGTTTGGGTGCTTCCACAGGTACAGCGCCGCAGCCACTGACAGCACGGGAAAAAGCCATATGGCAATTTGGCCTATTGCCGTATCGGGGACGAGAAAGGCAGGGGAGTGAAATAATACGCCCAGCCATGCGGCAATCAGAAACTGCCAGAAGGAAGCCGCAAGCTGGTAGAAAATCCCCAGGAACAGGCTTATTCTGGCTTCTGCGCGCTGAAAGCGGCGGGAGCAGAAGGCAAGCCAGACGGCTTCTGCGCTCATGCGGTAAAAACCGGACAAGTTCGCTGCAGACAATGCGGCGTTTATGCCGGCAATGCCGGCCAGGGATATTATTATACCCTTCCTCCCGGGCTTTTTAGCCGGCAGAAGCCGGAAAACGAAAAACAGAAATGCCGCAGCCTGCAGACACATGGCTCCCATATGCGAAAACAGAATCAGCGTATTTATCATATATGTGTCCCCCAATAATGGTTGATCTGCTCCTTTACTTCCTGCAGATGGGAGCGGCTGACGGGGAGGACCGTCCCGTTCTTAAGAACTGCCGTCCCGTCCTTAATCTGCATTATGTGTATCAAATTTACGATACAGCCCCGGTCAATAAAAAGAAATTCCTCTGCGTCCAATTCCTCGTAAACCTGCTGCAGGCTTTTTCGCACTTTTGACATTCCGCCGGAAGCGGCGATACGGGCGTTTTTCCCGTCGCGTTCAATATAGTAGATATCCCGGTATGGGATTTTCTCAAGACGGCTGTTTGTCTGAATGGTATAGGCTTTTCCCTCTTCCAGCTCGATCAATTTGACCGCATCCCGTATGGCGGCGGGAAGCCTCGTTTCCAGAGTATTCTTGGGTACATATCGAAAAACGGACAGCTCAAAAGCATCTATGGCGTATTCGATGTGGGAAGTGATAAAGATAATTTTTACATTGGGCAGGAACGGCTTGATTTTTTCTGCAATTTCCATACCTGTATTTCCCGGCATTTCTATGTCCAATAAAATCAGGTCAAAGAAAAAGTGATCTTCGGTTATATCATAGAGCAGATTATCGCCGGCAGTATAGACATCAATTTTGCCAACACTTCCACATTGCTTTAAACAAATCCCCACAATTTCCTTATGGGCTTGAACAACCTCTTTATCGTCATCACAGACCGCTATGCGTAACATGATTTCACCTCGCTTACAAGAAGTCATTATACTATGTCCCGTCAGGTTTCTCAAGCCCGGCAAGATTGCATTTCCGTGGAATTTTGCCAGACGGAATTGTTTTTGGCGTATGTTTGTGATAAGGTTAATACAATAATTGGGTTAAGAAGCTTACAGGGAGGGAAATATAAATGGAGAATGTAAATATGGAAGGCTCTTATACCACATATGAAATCGTTCTGCTGCCCAAAGAAAAATGGCAGGGAACGCTCATTCCTATGCGGTATACCACCACAGAATATTATGATGTGTCGGTCGGACAGAAGGATGACGGCTTTCAGGTGACGCTGGAGAAAAAGACATTTGCGGAGCCGGTCACTCATACTCCGGAGGAGTATGATTTTCCGGACAAGCTGTACCAGGAGCACTGGGAGAAGGCCTGCGCCTGGGGAGTGCTGGAGGGGCAGGAGATGATTGCCTGTATTGAAACCTGCCCGGAGGAGTGGTCCAACCGACTGATGGTGACGGAGCTCTGGGTTCATGAGGCCCATCGCAGAAAGGGAATTGCACATGAGCTGATGGCGGTGGCAAAGGAGCAGGCCCGGCTGGAGAGGCGGCGTGCCCTGATCCTGGAAACCCAGTCCTGTAATGTGGGCGCAATTGCTTTCTATCTGCAGGAGGGCTTTACATTGATCGGCTTCGATTCCTGCTGTTACCAGAATGGGGATCTGGATCGCAAGGAGGTGCGGCTGGATCTGGGAATACTGTATAACAGAAGGCCGGAATTAAAAAGGGAGGATATTGATATCCGCCCGGAGACAGAGAAAGACTATTTCGGGACAGAGGAAATGACCATGCGTGCCTTCTGGAACAAATATCATAAGGGCTGTAATGAACATCTTCTGGTACATAAGCTTCGGACTTCCGGGGATTATCTGCCCGGACTTTCCCGGATCGCTGTCAGGGACGGAAGGGTCATCGGCGGAATCTTCTACAGCAGGGCATGGCTGAAAAAGGATGACAGGAGTATGGAGATATTGACCTTTGGACCCTTATGCGTGGAGCCGGCCTGGCAGGGATGCGGGGTGGGCAGATTGCTCTTGGAGGAAACCATGGCTCTGGCCAGGCAGGCCGGATTCCCGGGTATCGTGATCTTCGGAGAGCCGGATTATTATCCGCACAGGGGCTTTGTTACCTGCGACAAACTGGGGATTACCACGGCAGAAGGAAAAAACAGCGATGCCTTTATGGGGTATGAACTATTTCCCGGAGCGCTGAAGGCCTTTGGAGGCAGCTTTTATGAATCAGAGATTTTCGAACAGCTTTCCCCGGAGGAGACAGAAACTTTTTCGGCGCAGTTCCCTCCGTTGAGAAAGCAGTATTTTCCCATGCAGTGGTAAATGGAATGTCAACGACGACTTCTGCATTGCGGAAGCCCTAAGGCTGCCTGTGCTGGGCATCATGTTGCTTTGAACGGCGAAGCTGTGAAAAGTAACGTTTATGGAGGATAAAAACAGGATGGAGACAGAAGATATTATTCTTGGGAAAGCAAAATATGAGGACTGGAGATCAAAGGCACTGGCATTATCCTGCGGATTGGTTTATCAGTATTCGGAGCAGAAGACAGACCAGCGCAATGGGAAAGCATATGAAATGGAGATTTATAAAAAGAATTTGAGAAGTACAGGGAGCGGGAAATAAAGCCGGTGGAGAGAAGACAAAAAAGTAAAATTATGAGTATATGAGGAGTATAAGATGAAAAAAACAATATGCGGGCTGGATTGTGATGAATGCGGCGGACTTAAGGAGGGTTGCGCCGGGTGTACGGAAACAAAGGGCCGTCCCTTCGGCGATACTTGTATGATAGCGGAATGCTGTCTGAAGAAGGGGTGTGAACACTGTGGAAACAGCTTTGGCGCATCCTGCGATCTGAAGGAGCAGCTGATCGCCGAGTTTAACGGACTTGGCATTGAGGATATGGAAACGATCACAGATCTCAATGCGCTGAAGGGGTCTTTTGTCAATCTGCAATATACGCTTCCGGGAGGAGGAACGGTTCGATTCTGGGAGGATGACAAAATCTATTTGGGAAATCAGGTCAGCAAGAAAAACAGCGACAGGTGCTATGGCCTGACGGCGGATGACAACTACCTTTTGGTCTTGTTCTATCCTCTTTCCATTCATGCTCCGGTTGTGCATGACGCACGAAA
>ERZ779621.144-NODE-144-length-45321-cov-24.964477_pt1 | contig 45321 bp, 43 predicted proteins | sample MGYA00514215_ERZ779621 | MGnify/ENA primary metagenome ERZ779621 (study PRJEB29562, sample SAMEA4376715) | mouse gut metagenome | isolation source: Cecum | study: EMG produced TPA metagenomics assembly of the A DSS colitis mouse model was used to assess the...
GGTTAAGGGCTTTGCTGAGAAGAAGGAAGGTTATGATAAGCTTCCTGACGAGGCACTGGCTGCACTTGAGAAACTGGTGAACGCACTGTAAAAAAGTAAATTTGCTTCGCAAATTAACTTTGCGAGCTCTGCTTTGCGGCCTCGGGTAGGTGTATAATATTAAAATGAAATGGGTATATCGCGGATAGCGGTATACCCATTTTTTACTTTATTCATATTGACACATAGGTAACTTGTTGCTATAATCATAAACGCAACAAGTTACTAATTTGGAGGGGTGTATGAATATTGATGATTTAAATAAAAAATTTTCAGGTTCTACGGAAAACCAGAGAAAGGCCATTTTCAGCACACTATTTATTGCCGGGAACAGGCTGCAAACGCTTTTTGATCATCATATTCCGGAAGTATCGTTAAAACAGTTTATGTTATTGTCGATTGTCAGACAGTCAGAGGAACAGCTGACATTTACCCAATTAGGAAGTTTGTTAGGCTGTTCCAGACAAAATATTAAAAAGCTAGCGGATGTTTTGATGAAAAAAGGATTTATTACCATTCAGCAAAGCCCTTATGATACAAGAGCTATGTGTATCTGCCCCACAGAAAAGGTAAATGACTTTTATGCAAACGACTTTTCTGAATACCAGGAGGAATTGAAATATCTTTTTGAAGTTTATACAGACAAAGAGATTGAAACTCTTTTTATTCTTTTATCAAAACTGTATGCCGGAATAGAAAATTTGGAAAAGAGGGAGAGATAAGCAGATGAAAACAATCGTAATTTACAATTCACAAACAGGGTTTACAAAGCGTTATGCAGAATGGATATCAGAGGAGGCTGGGGCTGACTGCCTTGCATTATCAGACGCAAAAAAGAAAGATCTGGCTTCTTATGAAGCAATTATTTTTGGAGGCTGGGCCTGTGCAGGCAGTATCAGTAAAATCAGTTGGTTTAAGAGAAATATAGATAAATGGGCAGATAAGAAGCTGATTGCATTTTGTGTTGGCGGAAGTCCGATAGACAACCCGGAAATTGATATGGCCCTCAAACGGAATTTCAACGTGTCAGAGCAGAAAAAGGTAAAAACATTTTATTGTCCGGGAGGATTTAATTATGATAAAATGTCTGCACCGTCTAAACTGATGATGAAAATGTTTATAAAAACACTGAAAGCAAAAAAAGATAAGACAGAAGAGGAACAAATCATGATCAAAATGATTTCTTCGTCTTATGATATTTCAGACAAAAAGTATATTGAGCCGATTTTGCAGTATCTGAGAAAATAACTTTTAAAACATGACATAGGTTGTCAGGGTTTGTGTGATATTCTGTTTTCAGATACCAAAATACGAGGAATCATAAAATACCAAAATTAAGAAAAGAGGGAATTCACATGAGCAGACCAACTACAAAATCGGATTTACTGAGTGCATCCGCCCAAAATTACGCACAGATGAACCAACTGATCGACGGGCTGTCAGACAAAGAACTTTCTACACCCTTTGATTTTGACAGCGATGCGAGTAAGAAAGAAGCGCACTGGAAACGTGATAAAAATGTAAGAGATGTCCTGGTTCATCTTTATGAGTGGCATCAATTACTGCTTCACTGGGTGAAAACCAACCAGGAAGGTACCCAGGCACCTTTTATTCCCCGCCCTTACAACTGGAAAACCTACGGCAAAATGAATGAAGTTTTCTGGCAGAAGCATCAGAATACTTCACTGGACGAGGCCAAAGAAATGCTTGACAACTCCCACAGAGAAGTCATGGAGCTGGCAGAGACCTTCTCAAACGAAGAACTCTTTACCAAAGGAGCTTTTCCCTGGGTCGGCGGCAGTGTTCTGGGTTCTTATTTTGTCAGCAACACTTCCAGCCACTATGCCTGGGCCATCAAGAAACTGAAAGCTCACAAGAAAAATTGCAAGACATCCGCATAAGCATTTTCATGTGCTATGAATTTTTAAATTATTTATTTTTCTCATAGGTAAGCCTTGCCTGTTCGGCAAGATCTTTTTTCAAATCGGCAGGAGAAAGGACTGTCACGTTTGGCCCGAAGGAGAGCAGAAATCCGATCAGCCAGTGATCCACCGGCATCTTTGCCGTGGCAAGAAGCGTGCCGTCCTCCTGTAGGGTCATCTGTTCCGGAGAGAACTCGTCATAAACCCGGTAAGCCATTTCCTTTGGGAAACAGAGGGTGACCTGCTGTTCATATTCTGCGGGGGAGTCCGCATCTGGTTCGGGGAAAGGGCGGTAGGGGAAATGTTCCTTTAAAACGTCCAGGCGGAGGATGCGGTTTATCTTAAACAGGCGGAAGTCCTGTTTTTGAGTACAGTAGGATTCCAGATACCAGTTCCGTCCTTTGTACAGAAGTTTCAGGGGATGGATAATCCGCTCCGTAGTCTGGGCATGAGAACCGGCATAGGATATCTGCACGCATCTGCGTTCCAGAATGGCAGATTTGAGGGATTCAAATTTGGTTTTATCGGACTGTTTATTGCCCCATCTTGTATAGTCGATTTCAATCCAGTCATCCGACTGCATCTGGAAAAGGGCAGAGAGTTTATGGAGAATACCGGAATTCTCGATATCTGAGGCAGCATTGGTGCTTTGCAGTGCAGTCAGAATCTCCTGTTGTTCTTCTCTGGACAGCAGTGCACGGTCCAGCACAGCGTTATCCAGCAGATAAATGCCGCCGTTTCGTCCGGTTTCCGCAAAGACGGGTATGCCTGCACTGCTTAGGGCATCAATGTCCCGGTAGATGGTGCGCACCGAGACCTCCAGTTCCTGCGCAAGGTATGGGGCGGTGGCATGTCCTTTACTTAACAGATAATATAGGATTTTAAATAATCTACTTTCCTGCATGATGGCTGCTCCTGTTTGTTTGTAAAAAGTTATCCACTTTCTGGGGAATCTGAACGCTTCGTTTGATGCTGCAATTGTATCATCAGTTTTCTATATTTTTTAACACCCCTAAATTCTGTAACCACATATCTTAAGTATCAGTTCGCAAAACAAGGCATTGGCCCAGGAGAACCATTTTCTGGTATACTGGTTCGGATTGTCCACATGAAAGCTTTCGTGCATCAGATTCGTTCCGGCATCGGTCTTAAGAAGCATTTGTAAGATATCCCTCTGTTCCTGTTCGTCCACAGCAGTCAGACCCTGCATGATAAGGGAAAGATGCCAGACATGATTGACCGGAGTATGGGGGCTGCCGATTCCGCGTGCGAAGATTCCCTGATAATAACAGGGATTCGCATCACTTAGGATAAAACGTCTGGTATTTTGGAGGATGGTATCATCGCCCTGGTATCCCAGGTAGGGGATAGACAGGAGACTGGGGATGTTGGCGTCATCCATCAGGTTGTACTGCCCGAAGCCGTCTGTTTCGTAGGCATAGATTTTTCCATAATCCGATGTTTCTACAATGCCGTAATTCCGGATGCCTTCTTCAATTTGTGTTCTGAGTGTGCGGGCGTCCTCCTGTAAGGTGTTATCATGGTATATGGCATCCGCAATTTCTTCCAGATACCCCAGGATGACGGTGGCAAACATATTGGAAGGAATCAGGTATCCATAGGTACAGGCATCGTCACTGGGACGAAAACCGGACCAGGTCAGTCCGATATTGCCGCGGACAAGCGCGCCTTTACCATTCCGGGACAGGGTATCTGTGAAAAACGTATTTTCCCGGATGAAATGATAGGGAGAACTTTCCTCATGATTCTGTTCACAGCGAAAGACGGCGAGAATCCGATAGACTCCTTTATAAAAATCATCGTTGAAATGGCTGGTGCAGCCGGTATTTTTCCACAGCAGGTAAGACAGCCAGACAGGATAACACAAAGAATCAATCTCGTATTTGCGTTCCCAGAGCCAGTCGTTCATCCGGGTGTCGTCATGCCGCCAGCAGGCACCGTTTGGACTGTCGTTAAAGGCATTGGCGTAAGGGTCTGTATTGATATAAAAGAACTGCTTTCGTACAATGCCGGCAATCAGCTCAGTGAGGGCCGGATCTTTTCTTGCAGGGATCAGATAGGGACGCAGCTGTGCCGCAGAATCACGAAGCCACATGGCGGGAATATCGCCAGTGATGACGTAAGGGGTGCCGTCCGGGAGTCTGCGGATGGTGGTGTGCAGGGTATTGCTGTAACATGCCTCAAACATCTGTGCAAGTCTGGCATGATTATGCAGTTTTTCTTTCACTTCTGCGATTAAGGTTTCTACGGTGTTCCATTTGTCAGATTCCATACTGTATCCTCCGGACAGATTTCTTTTGATAAAATAGTACCATAGGAAGTACGCAGGAAACAACTGGTAACCGGAAAGGATAAAAGATATGCAGGAATTTTATAACTTTTCATTTCCTTTCCCGGATAATTGCGGTAGGATTATAATAATGACAAACCATGGATGATTTCTGCCATGGAATGATTTTGAGAGGAGACAGGCAATGCCCATGGATACACTGCAAAGAATCAAGGATAATGTGGAGAAGGTAATAATCGGTAAAAGTACAGTGACGGACCTTCTGCTGACGGCGCTTGTGGCGGGAGGCCATGTGCTGTTGGAGGATGTGCCGGGAACGGGTAAAACACAGCTTGCCAAGGCATTGGCCAAGTCCATGGATTTTACCTTCGGGCGGATTCAGTTTACACCGGATCTTCTGCCCAGTGATGTGACGGGGCTTTCCGTATATCATAAAGAGCAGGAGGAATTTGTATTCCGGGAGGGGCCGGTGTTTGCCAATCTGCTTCTGGCGGATGAGATCAATCGCGCTACGCCGCGTACCCAGTCCAGTCTTCTGGAGTGTATGGGAGAGGGACAGGTGACGGTAGATGGGGTGACCAGGGTGCTGGGGACGCCGTTTTTTGTCATAGCAACGCAGAATCCGGTGGAGACATTGGGATGTTTTCCGCTTCCAGAGGCACAGTTGGATCGTTTCCTGTTAAAGATTGGCATGGGATGTCTTGCAAGAGAGCAGGAACGGCAGATGCTGGACCGCTATATCCATGCGAAACCGCTTGAGGAGATCGGGGCAGTGGCCAGGATAGAAGAGATACGGGCGTTACAGGAAGAGTGCCGGGCGGTTTATGTACATCCGGATCTGCGGGATTATATGGTGAATCTGGTGCAGGCTACCAGACAGGGGGAACAGGCGGCTGGAGTCAGTCCCAGAGGAACCCTGGCCCTGCTTCGGGCATCTCAGGGATGGGCTATGATAGAGGGCCGTAATTTTGTGGTGCCGGAGGATGTGAAACAGGTAGCTGTGCCGGTGCTGGCGCACAGGCTGTTGTCTGCGTATGGCAGTGAGAAATCTAATACAGAGCTGATTCGCGGGCTGTTACAGAGTGTGGCACTGCCCACGGAAGATTGGTCGCGCCATGATTAGTGTATTTCTGACCGGCGTTTTGCTGCTTGGAGCGGGCTGGTATGTTCTGTATGGAAAAGGCTGGATGAAAAATCTGCACTGTAAGCTTTGGTTTGCACAGGAGTATGTGTACGCAGGCGGACAGGCACAGATTATAGAACAGATTGAGAATCATAAGCGGATGCCGGTACCTGTACTGGAAATTGCCTTTCGGATTGATAAAGGCGTGGTGTTTACCCAGATGGAAAACGCGATGGTCAGCGATTACTTATATAAGAGAGATGTTTTTTCTCTGCTGGGCAGTCAGCGGATCAGAAGGGAAATCACTTTAAAATGTCAGGAACGGGGTTATTATCCGGTGGACCATGTGGAGCTTCGCAGTTTTTCTGTGTTCTATGACAGAAAATATGCCGGGGAACAAAAGGTGGACGCGGCTCTCTATGTGTATGCAGGGAGGGTGGATGTGTCTGACATCATAATGCTGTGTGAGCGGCTGATGGGTACGCTGCAATGTGCCAGAAAGCTCTATGAAGATCCATTTGCCTTTCATGCCATCCGGGAATACACTTCCACGGATCCTATGCGGGTAATCAATTGGAAAGCCAGTGCCAGAACGGGGGAAATGATGGTCAATACCTATGATTCTACCCTTACGCAGCAGGTGATGATTTATCTGGATGTGGAAGACAGGGGAATCTACAGACAGGATCATCTGAGTGAGGAAGGCATTTCTGTAGCGGCCTGTCTGGCACAGCGGCTGTTGGGCCAGGGACTGGAAGTGGGAATTAGTGTGAATCTTTCCGAGCCTGTGCGCATAGAGCCAGGGGCCCGCAGAGGGCAGCTTCGGCTGTTGGAACAGATGCTATGCAGAATCAACAGGAAAGAACGGATGACGGCGTACCAGGATATTCTGACAGATCTGCCAACGGATGCTTTCCCGGTTTTTATTACAAGAGACGGAAAACGCAACCAGGACAAAATAGAGAGTTTTTTGCAGGATAAATATGGTTTGTGGGTGTATCCACAGGATGCAGGAGAAAGAACGGCCGTCAGTACCGGAAGGAATCTGCACTGTGTTGTCAGGGAGGTGACGGCATATTGAGAAAGAGAACAAAACAGATTCTGGGATGGTGTCATGGAGGCATTTTACTGTCAGTCCTGGCTCCGGTTTTGTATGCACTGTTTATCCAGGGCGAAATGGTGTATGATATGAAGTGGGTATGGCTTCTCAATCTGCTGATCCTGGCGGTTATTGCAGGAACGGATCTGCTGATGGAAAGATGCAGGAGAATGGGTGTGTATCTGTTCTGGTCTGTTCTGTGTGTGACGGCGGTCAATGCAGCGGCATGGAAGACTCGTGGGATTACCGGAGAGGGCGATATGGATATCGGCTTGGGTGTGGCGGTGATTCTGGGACTGGAATCCTTCATCGTTTATGTGGAACGTATCCTGATCAGGCTGCATGACAAAAAGAGAGTGGACAGACAGGAAGAGAATCCGGACTGGCAGCCGAGACAGAGTATACTCACACAACCGCGGGCAGTCTATCTGTTTGTACCATTATTTGCCTATGGGGTGGGAAAGTTTTGTAATAATCCGCCGCTTTGTAATATTATCATGGGATTGTTACCATTATATTTATGCGGCACGCTTTTGTACTGCTATCTGGAAGAGACACAGGAATATCTGTTCTTAAACAAGCGGGTATGTAACCTGTCCGGACGGCGGCTCTATGGGATCAACGGCAGTATCTGTCTGATGTTTCTGGCAGGAATCATCTGTCTGGGTATTGTATCCGGCGTTTTGTCCGAGTATAGAAACCACCGGGATATCCGGGGGCTTTTTCAGAAAGAAGTGGATATGGACGAGATGCCGACGGAGCAGCTTTGGGAGGAATTGAACCTGTATTCTGACAGGGAGGATGGGATATTCTGTTTCATGGAACCGGAGGACAAAGAACCGCCGGTCTGGATGAAGTATCTGGAGAAGGGACTGGCAGTTCTGGGGGTTAGTATGGCAGCCTTGCTGGGGATATGTGGGTTTCACAGGATAAGCAGGCTGTTTCGGGAAACCTTTGATGAGAACGGTGATGTGGTGGAGAATCTGCAAGAAGAAAAAGAAGCAGTACAAAGCGGGAAATCCCTGCATACCGGCAGAAAGAATCTGACACAGACCGAGCGGATCCGCAGACAGTACCGCCGCACGATCAGGAAGTATCGCAAAGAGCCTCCCGGACGGCATGAGACACCCTATGAGATGGAAACCTATGCGGGCATCGCTGATACGGAAGAGGGAAAGAGACTTCATGAGATTTATGAGCGGGTGCGTTATTATAGATAAACAATAAAACAGACAGAAAGGTTGGATGTACAATGAATCTTCAGACGATTTCAGGAATCAGTATTTTAGGCATGTTTTTTACTTTGGCTGTTTCGATAGGGATACCTGTGGCCCTGCTTCTTTATCTGTATATCAGGAAGCGGGCAAAGCTTACAAGCTTCTTTATCGGCGCCGGTGTTTTCTTTGTGATGGCCATGGTATTGGAGCAGACACTTCATGTGGCGGTACTTTCGGCGGCCAAAGAAGAGCTGACAGCAAACATCTGGGCTTTTGCCGCATATGGCGGGCTGGCGGCAGCGCTGTTTGAGGAGACAGGGCGTTATATTGCCATGCGGTATTTGATGAAGAAAAATCTGGACACGGAAAATGCCCTGATGTATGGAGCCGGACACGGCGGGTTTGAGGCAATCCTGATTGTGGGAATGATGTGTATCAATAATATTGTAATGTCTATCATGATCAATACGGGCGGTATGGAATCCACACTGATGGCATTGGATGAGGAAGTCAGGGAGGTAACCATACAACAGTTGTCTGCACTTTGGACAACGCCGGACTATGTTTTTTATCTGTCAGGGGTGGAGCGGTTGTGTGCCATTGTGTTACAGATTGCTCTTTCCATTCTGATGTACTGTGGTGTCAGATATGGCAGAAAGGTATATGTGGCACTGGCGTTTGGAATTCATTTTCTGGTAGACTTTATTACAGTGCTCAGTGCAGATTATATGGAGCTGGTGTTGGTGGAGGGGATTGTTATCGTCTTAACCGTGCTGACAGCAGCGTTGACTTACCGGATCTGGAAAGGGGAAGTTGCAAAATGATGCTTCCCTTTTAAGGGGTTTTAAGATACAATGAATTAAGAAGTGTTGCTGTTATCTGACCTGACAAAAGGAGAATGTGGATTGAAAATCGGGACAAAAAGACCGCTTGTGATTTCAATATCCGTAGGCCTTATTCTGACAGGTATATTGACAGGATGCGGGGCAGCCGGACAGCGGGAAGCTGTGGAACCGTCCGGGGAAACCAAAGAAGCTGTAGAAACAGTGGGCATTACGTTTGTTGATCAGCTGGAAGTGGAAGAACCGGCAAGAGTTACCATTCAGGAACAGATGAAAATAGAAGAAGAGCCGGAAGAAGCGGACTATCGGGATGTGATGGCGGCTTTGTTAAGTGATATGTACGGAGACTACAGGGAGGAAGGCGGAGAGATTGCCTTCGTACCGGATGGAGCTCTGATAGATGGTATTTACAATGAAAATATTTATGATGGTATCTGTATGTATGCTCTGGCGGCAGGGGTTTCCTTCTCCTATTATGGAGTAGAAGGAGAAAGCCTTCAGGATTACCGGGATGCGCTGGTGCATGCGGTGGACAACCAGGCCAGGATAATTGTCTGCGCGGGAGAAAACTTTCAGAAAGCAGTCTATGAATTGCAGAATGAGTATCCGCAGATTTCTTTCTTATTGATTGACGGCGTACCGGAAGATGAATCCGGAGAGGCAGCGGATGTGGCGGATAATGTGCATTGTGTTACATTCCAGGAAGAGCAGGCAGGGTATCTTGCAGGATATATGGCAGTTATGGAAGGATATCGCCGGTTCGGTTTTATCGGCGGGGTTGAGTCGGCACCGGTTATCCGGTATGGTTATGGTTATCTGCAAGGGATTGATGATGCGGCGGGCAGCATGGCAATAGAAGATGTGTCGGTGAAGTACTGGTATGCGGGAACTTACGAGCCGGGGCAGGAAATTCTGGACAAGGCTTCTGCATGGTATGAAGATGGTACGGAAGTGATTTTTGCATGTGGCGGCCGCCTGTATGAATCTGTAGTGGAGGCGGCGGAGGAGAAAGGCGGTATGATGATCGGGGCGGATATGGATCAATGCCGGGAATCAGAATGTGTTTTGACCAGCGCAGTCAAAGATATCGCCAATGCAGTTATTATTTCGCTGGATGATTACTATGCCGCAGGCGGCAGATGGTCAGAGAATTTTGCCGGGCAGGTGCAGCGCTGCGGTGCCAAAGAAAATTGTACGGGGCTGCCTGTGCTGAACACAGAATGGCGGTTTGAAAATATTACGATAGACGAATATTATAAAGTGTTTCATCAAGTCAGAAGAGGGGAAATAGAAGTGTCGGATGTGGTAGATGTAAGACCGCAGGTGTCCGTCACGGTGGAATATTGATGCGGGCAGAAAAAAGAAAAACAGATAGTGGATGCAACTGGATAAGGCAGAGTCTGATCGCATTGCTGGCAGGGTTATTTGTGCCGGTTCTTTTATGTGGCTGCGGAGAGGAAGTTCCTGTCAGCTCGGAACGGGTCGAGACGGAGGGTGCGATTGTACCTGGTGAGGAATTTGATGCGGAGAGGCTGACCAGAGGCGATGTGGAACTGAGTGCTGCCAAGCTGGAGGATTATGCATCGTCGGCAGCATTATATTATGAGGACTCTACAGAAAAGCTGGAATATTCCATGGTGATGCCTCAGGTGCCGGCAAGTGATGATGCTTATCTGTATCTGTTTCATACAGCATGTTATGAGGACGGGGAATTGTCCGGGGAACCGGTTGCTTTTCAGGCCAAAAGACGAAACTGGAAGATTCGGTTTGCTTACAGGGAAGATTATCTGTTCGACCTGTTTGTTCCGGCGCTTTTGCTGGACGGAGAATATGTACCTGTGGGGAATGGTGTTTATCTGCTGAATCCGGAGGCCCTGGCCGAGAATCAGGACGCTTATCCGGATGTAGGTTCCAAGAAAGGTTTGCTGTTGGATCCTACCATGCTGAAGACGCCGGAACTGACAGACCTTGGCGTGAAACATGCTATTTATAATATACCTCTGTCCCATATTATGGGGGAGACCACAAATGAATTTCTGCCCACCATTGAATATGAATATGAAGGAACCACTTATCTTTTCAACGGAGCGGCGATCAACGGCTATGATGAGCTGTTTGTCTATCTGAATGAGCGGGGTATGAGCACCACAGCGGTGGTATTAAATGACTGGAATGAAGAACATATGGAGCTGATTCATCCGGAGGCAAGGGAGAAGGACAGCAAAGCCTATTATTATATGTTCAACGCGGCAGATGCAGAGGGCGTCAAAACCATGGAAGCGGTGGCCAGTTTTCTGGCGGGCCGTTATGACGGCGGAGAGCATGGTATTGTACACAGCTGGGTGATTGCCAACGAGATTAATCAGAATAAAATCTGGAATTATCTGGATACGGCAGATGTGGATTATTATGCGCAGGAATTTGAGAGAGGGATGCGGATTTTCTATCAGGCCATCAAGAGTGAATATGCCAATGCCAGGGTGTATTTCAGTATTGATCATGACTGGAACAGTAATAAGATGGCAAGCACAAAATATTTTAATGCCAGAGATTTAGTCAGGGCATTTAATGATGCGGCTCTATTACACGGCAACTACGACTGGGGCATTGCCATACATCCTTATCCGCAGCCTATGACTCGTGTGAATTACTGGTCCCAGCACTATGACAAGACCCCGGATGCAGAGATCGTATCGATCATGAATCTGGGCGTTTTGACAGATTTCCTGGGGCAGGAGGAGTATCTGGATACCAAGGGTGAAGTAAGAAGTATTACCATTACGGAACTGGGCTTTTCCTCTAAATCAGGTGAAAAACTACAGGCAGCGGCTTTTGCCTATTGTTATTACATTACAGAGGCCAATCCATACATAGATGCTTTTATCATGAACCGTCAGACAGACGCACCGGAAGAAGTAAAACAGGGACTTGCTTTCGGGATTTATGAATATGATCATTCCGAGAAATATATTAAAGATGTGTTCCGCTACATTGATACGGATCAGGCGGAGGAACATACAGAGTTTATGTTAAATATCCTGGAAGCAGAAAGCCTGGAAGAAGCACTTTCCTGGGCACAGTGATTTTGCGGAAACAACAGGATAAAAGGGCTTTTTGGCAAAAAATTCTGTTGTATTCTGCGGTCGATTCGGATATAATAGAACTAACCTGAAATGTACGATAAAGTCTTGTTATTTTGAACCTACAGATACTTTAAACGGGATTCCTACATTGTCATATGGATGTCAGGCCTCCAGCCTTTGAGCTTTGTGCAGTGGAAGGCAGAAGTGTGATTGCGGTTACCCACCTAGCTTTGCTAGGAGTCAAAATACAAGATCCGGCATTTCGGGGGGAATACAAAAGATAGAAAGCAGTCGTCTGAGACGGCTGCTTTTGCGTTTGGGATAATGTAAGCTGTTTGTGCATAGAAATAGAGAAGAGTCTGTGTCCATAGGGACAGGATGGAGATACAGGTGGACGTTGTGTATTGACAGAAAGGTTTTAGGATGAAATTTGATGCTAAGTGGATGATAAAACTGTCGTTGATTTTTTTCGGACTGTTATTCCTGGTCTGTCTGTGGCTGGGAAGAGGCCAGGGGAAGAAGGAATCTCTGGAAGGAGATAAAATCCTGGTGGAGGATGTGGAGATTCTGATGGAGGCTCTGGAGACGGCAATAGATGTCGATATGGGAGAAATGCAGAGCCCCTATCTGACCTATCAGCAGTACATACAGATTTATGAACAGGTAGAGGGACAACAACTGGGACTGCCTGATTTCAGAGATCAATATGAGCCGGAATATGCATTGTTAAAGAAAGACTGGTATGAGGCGTACCGGATCATGCTTGCATTTTTTGATACAGAATCGTCTATTTGGGAAACCACTGTTTTTGTCCTGAAGGTAAATCCTGAGACCAGAGAAGCCTATACAGAGAACGGAGCCATGCAGGGGGCTTATCAATACTGTTCGGCGGCTTTTGAGGAAAATGTTTTTGAGGAGATGAAAGTATATGTGAAGGACGATAAACTCCTGACGATTGTGGAAGTACTGCCGGAGGAACACTATCTGGGAAACGTATGGGTTATGGAAGTGACAGATGATGTCCTTTCATGCTTTTATCATCAGGTAGCGTTTCAGGTACAGACGGCGGGAAAGAATACAGGCAGTCTGGAACGGGAACAGGTGGCGGATCTGGTTTTTCAGGACGGAAGAATGAAATCAGCCAGGGGATATGAAGAAAAGATTCATGGAAAGCTCCTGCGGGTGACGGAGGAAGAAATAGAGATTGAGGGGCAGGGGATCTATAAGGCCGCAGAGAATATGGAAATCTACAAACTCTATGGCAGCATGGAGACCCTGCGGCGTACAGATTTAAAAATTGGCTATGCGGATACAGATTTTGTGATGGATAAGGATAAAATCTGTGCCTGTCTGGTGTCCAGACCGGAGAAAGCCGACACAATCCGCGTGCTGATCAAAAATACGGCGGACAACAGTAATTACCATAAGACGGTAGGAATCAGCGTGGACGGGGAACAGACGCGGATAGAAGCGAAGGACATGGAGGTTGGAGAACGGAGAATTTATCAAAGTAAAAACCTTACGGACAAGGTTCTTTTGGATATGGAAGGAAAAAGCCGGGAGAATAATGCCTACCGGGGGGCTGTGGAGTGTTACCGGGTTTCGGAGGGAATTGTCCTGATCAATGAACTTCCGCTGGAGGAGTATCTTTATGCAGTGGTACCCAGTGAGATGCCTGCATCTTATCCGCAGGAGGCGCTTAAGGCACAGGCAGTATGTGCCAGAACTTATGGCTACCGTTATATTCTCCATGCAGGCCTGCCACAGCTGGGAGCCCATGTGGATGATACCACAGCCTATCAGGTCTATCATAATATTCCGGAAAACGCGGCTTCCACCACGGCGGTCAGGGAGACAGACGGGATACTGCTTTTCTATCAGGGACAGCCGGCACAGAATTATTATTATTCCACTTCCTGCGGTGTGGGAACGGATGCAAAAATCTGGAAAGGCGGAGAAAATACTGACACTTCTTATATGTGCGCTGCAAGGGTGAGTGAAAGGAAAACGCAGACAGACGGGGAAGAACTGCGCCGGGAGGAAGTTTTCAGGGCGTTTATCAGCACTGCGCACGAGGAGGATCTGGAAAGGGAGGAGCCCTGGTACCGCTGGACTTATGAGGTGGAACAGGTGAAGGCGGATAAGATTTTGGAGCGTGTACAGGAAAGATACCAGGCGGCACCGACAGCAGTGCTCACAAAGGCAGAAGGGGATTATTACGTGTCGGAACCGGTAAAGAAGTTTACCAGGATTAAGAATCTTTCTATTATAAAGAGAGGTGCAGGCGGTGTGGCAGAGGAACTGCTCATAGAGACGGATAAATGTACGATCAAAGTGGTGTCGGAGTACAATATACGATATGTGTTGTGTGATGGTGAAAGTTCTGTGGTACGGCAGGATGACAGTACTACCTTGCCGGGAACACTGCTTCCCAGCGGCTTTTTTGTTCTGGATGCTGGAAAAGAGGATGATAATGTGGTAGGATATACGTTGACCGGCGGCGGGTATGGCCATGGTGTGGGAATGTCCCAGAACGGGGCAAAGGCGCTTGGGAAGAAGGAAGTTTCCTATGAGCAGATTCTTGCCATGTTTTATCCCGGATGTACCTTGGAAGATGCAAAGATATTGAAGGAACAATGAACAGGTGATTTATGAGGACAATATATAGGTTATATTATATTATACGGGATTTTAACTGGCAGATGACGAAGAAGAACATCAGCGCCTTTGCGGCCAGTACGGCTTTCTTTCTCTTTCTGTCCATGATACCGCTTCTGATGGCCCTTTGTGCCATCCTGCCGTATACGGCGCTGACGAAAGATAATCTGTTAAATGCGATCACGCAGTTTACACCGGATGCCATGGAGGCTATGGTGGTAAGGATTGTTTCGGATGTTTATGCCAGGTCGGCAGGAACCATCACAGTCTTTGCATTGGTTACGATCTGGTCTGCGGCCAAAGCAATGTTAGCCTTGATACGAGGGCTTAATGCAGTCAACGATTTTGAGGAGAGACGTAATTATTTTGTGCTGCGGGCAATCGCCTGTATTTATACGGTCATTATTCTGGCGGCAATGCTGGTGGCGTTGTTTGTCATGGTATTTGGCAATGTGATCGTGGACTTCCTGCTGGCAGATATTCCGCCGCTCCATATTCTGGTACGGTTTATCATGCATTTCCGTTTTCTGATATCCTGGGTGATTCTGACGCTTATTTTTGCGTTGATTTATGCGTATGTGCCCAGTAAGAAGCTGCGGTTTAAGGTGCAGATTCCGGGGGCGGCGTTTTCTGCTGTTTTATGGGGTGCTGCTTCCTATGCTTTTTCGATATATGTGGATAATTTCAATGGATTTGGCACCTATGGAAGCCTGACTACGGTAGTGATTTTAATGTTGTGGTTCTATATGCTGATGTATATTCTGATGATCGGAGCACATATCAACCGTTATTTCGGGCCGGTGTATAAATTTTTGTTTGGCTGGCTTGACAAGTCGCGGGAAAGACACTAAAATAGCAAGTAGATTTTTATAATAAAAAGCTGTGAAGGTGTCAGTAAGAGATTATTTTCCGCAAGAGAGAGGGAATCAGCGGCTGTAAGTTCCCTTCGGTTCAGATAGTTGTCCGAATTTCCCACCGGAGCTGCCTGTGCGAAATGATAGTAGTGCAGGACGTATGGCACGTTACGCCAAATGAAGTGTCTGTTGTCATCCGGTGCAAAACAGCATCGAAACAACAGGAATCTGGGTGGTACCGCGGAGTATATTCGTCCCATGTGTTTTATGCACATGGGACTTTGTCTTTATGCAGGAAAAGGGAGAAAATTCAAAAAAGGAGAACGGCAATGAAAGAGAAGTTAGAACAGATCAAAGCGGAAGCACTGCGCCAGATTGAGGCCAGTGATGCTTTGGAAAAACTCAATGAAGTCAGAGTCAATTATCTTGGTAAGAAAGGGGAACTGACGGCAGTATTAAAGGGGATGAAAGATGTTGCGCCGGAAGAGCGGCCGAAGGTCGGGCAGCTTGTCAATGAGACCAGGGAAGAGATTGAGAAGGTACTGGATGCCTCTGTCAGGAAGATGGAAAAGATGGTCCGGGAAGCAAAGATGAAGAAGGAAGTCATCGATGTGACCCTGCCTGCCAGAAAGAATAATGTGGGACACAGACATCCCAACACCATTGCCTTAGAAGAGGTGGAGAGAATCTTTATCGGCATGGGCTATGAGGTGGTGGAAGGCCCCGATGTGGAGAAGGATTATTATAACTTTGAAGCACTGAATATTCCGGCGGATCATCCGGCCAAGGATGAGCAGGATACCTTCTATATTACAGGAGATATTCTTTTAAGGACACAGACCTCATCCACCCAGGTACATGAGATGGAAAAAGGCAAACTGCCGATTCGTATGATCGCACCGGGAAGGGTGTTCCGTTCCGATGAGGTGGATGCCACCCATTCCCCTTCCTTCCATCAGATTGAAGGTCTGGTGATTGATAAGAATATCACGTTTGCAGATTTAAAGGGAACGTTGGCGGAGTTCGCGAGAGAACTCTTTGGGGAGGAGACGAAGGTTAAATTCAGACCCCATCATTTCCCGTTCACGGAGCCCAGCGCGGAGATGGATGTGACCTGCTTTAAGTGCGGCGGCACGGGCTGCCGGTTCTGTAAGGGCGAGGGCTGGATTGAGATTCTGGGCTGCGGTATGGTACATCCCCATGTGCTGGAGATGAGCGGCATTGATCCGGAGCAGTATACCGGGTTTGCCTTCGGTGTGGGACTGGAGCGTATCGCGCTGTTAAAATATGAGATTGACGATATGAGACTGCTGTATGAGAACGATATCCGTTTCCTCAGACAATTCTAATGGGCGGATCAGAAAGGAAAAGAATATGCCTCATGTAAAAATCAAGTGCTTTTCCGGCAGGAGTGAGGAGCAGAAGAGAAGATGTGCACAAAAAATCGCAGAAGACATATCTGAAATACTGGTATGTGATATTTCGAGTGTCTCTGTTGCGATTGAAGATGTTGAAAAGGAAGCCTGGAAAGAGGAAGTTTGGGATAAAGATATGGCGGCCGATAAAGATTTGTTATATAAGAAGCCGGAATACACATATGATTAAATTTTGTTTCAAATGGCAGATCTCATAATTTACCGATCATTATTTATAGAAAAGAAAGATAAAGAAAGGAAAAGGAATCAGCATGAATACAGCATTATCATGGATTAAGGCGTATGTACCGGATTTAGAGTGTACAGACCAGGAATATATGGACGCGATGACGCTCTCCGGCACGAAAGTGGAAGGGTATACAAGACTTGACAAAAATCTGGAGAAAATCGTGGTCGGTCAGATTGACAAGATCGAAAAACATCCCGATGCGGATAAACTGATTGTCTGCCAGGTGAATATCGGCAATGAGGTAATCCAGATTGTCACCGGTGCCAATAATGTGAAAGAAGGCGATAAAGTACCGGTTGTCCTGGACGGCGGTAAAGTGGCAGGCGGCCATGACGGCGGACCGCTGCCGGAAGAAGGCATTAAGATCAAGGCAGGCAAACTGCGCGGCGTGCCCTCCAATGGGATGATGTGTTCCATTGAGGAACTGGGTTCCAGTCGGGACATGTATCCGGAAGCACCGGAGGAGGGAATCTATATTTTGGACAAGGATGTGCCGGTGGGAGCAGATGCCGTGGAACTATTGGGACTTAGAGATACGGTTTTTGAGTATGAAGTGACTTCAAACCGCGTAGACTGTTACAGTGTGATTGGTATTGCCAGGGAGGCGGCAGCTACTTTCCGGAAGCCTTTTATCCTGCCGGAGGTGACGGTGAAAGGCAATGGCGAAAAAGTGGAGGACTATATCAGTGTGGAGGTGCACGATCAGGAGCTTTGTCCCAGATACTGTGCAAGGGTATGTAAGAATATCAAGATCGGCCCTTCTCCCAGGTGGATGCAGAGACGCCTTGCGGCCAGCGGAATCCGGCCCATCAACAATCTGGTGGATATTACCAACTATGTGATGGAAGAGTATGGACAGCCCATGCATGCTTATGACTTAAGCACCATTGCCGGGCATAAGATTATTGTGCGCAGGGCAATGGACGGTGATGTGTTCCAGACGCTGGATGGCCAGGACAGGGCTCTGGATGCGGATGTACTGATGATCTGCGATGCAGAGAAAGAGGTTGGTATTGCCGGCATCATGGGCGGTGAGAATTCCAAGATTACAGATGATGTGACAACTGTACTTTTTGAGGCGGCTACTTTCAATGGCGCCAATATCCGTAAATCTGCCAAGCGAGTGGGACTGCGTACAGATGCCTCCGGCAAGTTCGAGAAAGGATTGGATCCCCACAATGCGGAGGCGGCCATCAACAGAGCCTGCCAGTTGATTGAGGAGTTCGGCTGCGGTGAAGTGGTGGACGGCATCGTGGATGTGTGCGGACAGATGAAGGAGGAAGTGGTGCTTCCTTTTGAGCCGGAACGGTATAACAGACTGCTTGGCACGCAGGTATCCAGAGAGGAAATGCTTGCCATTTTCAAGATGATCGAGGTGGCATATGACGAGGCTTCCAACAGCCTGACCGTGCCCACTTTCCGTCAGGATATCTTAAGACAGTGTGATATTGCGGAGGAAGTGGCGAGATTTTACGGGTATGATAAGATTCCCACCACCCTGCCCACCGGAGAGGCAACTACCGGTAAACTGCCCTTTAAATTACGGATTGAACAGAAGGCAAGGGACATTGCGGAGTACTGTGGTTTTTCCCAGGGAATGTGTTATTCCTTTGAGAGTCCCAAGGTGTTCGACAAACTGCTTCTTGCACCGGACGATCCGGCCAGAGCGGCCATTACCATTGCCAATCCCCTGGGAGAAGATTTCTCCATCATGCGGACAGTTCCTTTACATGGTATGCTGACAAGTCTTGCCACCAACTATAACAGGCGCAACAAAGAAGTGCGGCTCTATGAACTGGGCAATATTTATCTGCCCAAGGCGCTGCCGCTTACGGAGCTGCCGGAGGAGAGAATGGAGTTTACCCTGGGCATGTACGGCGACGGAGATTTCTTCACCATGAAAGGCGTAGTGGAAGAGTTCTTTGACAGCATCGGTATGAGAAAGAAGGCGGTTTACGATCCGGATGCCGGTAGAAATTATCTGCATCCGGGAAGGCAGGCCAATATTATCTATGAAGGTGTTCTGGTGGGATATCTGGGCGAGGTACATCCGGAAGTCTGCGATAATTACGACATGAAAACAAGGGCTTATGTGGCGGTGCTTGATATGCCGGCAGTGATCCCTTTTGCAACCTTCGACCGTAAGTACGAGGGGATTGCCAAGTATCCGGCAGTGCTTCGGGATATCAGTATGGTGGTGCCAAAGGAGATTATGGCGGGTCAGATTGAATCCGTGATTGCCCAGCGTGGCGGCAAGATCCTGGAGGATTATCAGCTCTTTGATATTTATGAGGGTGATCAGATTAAGGATGGCTATAAGTCGATAGCTTATTCCATTACGTTCCGGGCCAAGGACAGAACCCTGGAGGAAGCAGATGTAACTGCTGCCATGAAGAAGATATTGAACGGATTGGAAAGTATGGGGATTGAACTGAGAAGCTGATGACAGGTTGAATCGGAAAATATGGAGGTTATTATGGAACAGAAAAATACTTGGGAAACTTACAATGCAAAACAGCTTAAGGAAGTGGACAGCTTTGCCAGAGAGTATATGGATTTTCTGGACAACGGTAAGACAGAAAGAGAGTGTATCGACCAGATTGTTAATATGGCGGAGAACGCCGGGTATCAGGAACTGGAAGCTCTTGTCAAAGCAGGAAAGAAACTGAAAGCCGGTGATAAGGTATATGCCGTGTGGATGAATAAGTCCATTGTCCTTTTCCAGATCGGCACCCGGAAGATGGTTGATGGCATGAATATCCTCGGAGCCCATATTGATTCTCCCCGTCTGGATGTGAAGCAGAATCCGATGTACGAGGAAGGCGGTTTTGCTTATCTGGATACCCATTATTACGGAGGCGTCAAGAAGTATCAATGGGTGACGATCCCGCTTGCCATCCATGGGGTGGTGGTCAAGAAAGACGGTCAGACCGTGGAAATAAATGTGGGTGACAATGAGGATGATCCGGTGTTCTTTATCTCGGATCTGCTCATTCATCTGGCGCAGGAACAGCTTGAGAAAAAGGCAAATAAGGTGATCGAGGGGGAGGCGCTGGATATTATCATCGGCAATAAACCGCTCACCATTGACAAGAAGAAAAAGACAGATGATAAAGAGGAAAAGGCGGAGAAAGACGCCGTGAAAAAGGGTATCCTCGATATTTTACAGAAAAGCTACGGAATTGAAGAGGAAGACTTTATTTCTGCGGAGCTGGAAGTGGTGCCGGCCGGCAAGGCAAGAGAGGCCGGGTTTGACCGGAGCATGATCTTAGCTTACGGACAGGACGATCGTGTATGTGCCTTTTCTTCTTTAAAAGCGATGCTGGAAGTCGGAAAGACAGAGCGGACAGCCTGCTGTATTCTGGTGGATAAGGAAGAAATCGGAAGCGTGGGCGCTACTGGTATGCAGTCCAGGTTCTTCGAGAACGCGGCGGCGGAAGTGATGAATCTGCTGGGAGAGTACAGTGAGCTGAATCTGCGCAGATGTCTTGCCCACTCCTGCATGCTTTCTTCCGATGTGAGCAGTGCTTTTGATCCTGCCTATGCTTCCAGCTTCGACAAGAAAAATGTGGCTTATCTGGGCGGCGGTATGGTGTTTAATAAATTTACCGGTTCCCGCGGCAAGTCCGGATCCAATGATGCCAATGCAGAGTATCTGGGGCATATCCGGGCAGTCTTTGAGAAAGAAAAAGTGAATTTTCAGACAGCGGAACTGGGGAAAGTGGATCTGGGCGGCGGCGGAACCATCGCCTATATCCTGGCACTCTATGGGATGAATGTGATCGACAGCGGTGTTGCGGTGCTGAATATGCATGCACCCTGGGAAGCTACCAGCAAAGCAGATGTCTATGAGACCAAACGAGGGTATGTGGCGTTCTTGCAGAACGCGGACATGTAAGTCCGGCAGGCATGGAAGGACAAAGTTTTGCAGGTCTGCAAAAGAAGGATATACAGAGGTAACTATGACAGAATTAAAAAAATCCGATTTTTATTTTGAACTGCCGGAAGAATTGATTGCCCAGGATCCACTGGAAGATCGTTCGTCATCCAGGCTTCTTGTGCTGGATAAGGTAACTGGTAAGACAAAACATCATGTATTTAAAGAAATCTTAGAATATTTAAGGCCAGGCGATTGTCTGGTCTTAAATAACACCAAAGTACTGCCGGCCAGGCTGTATGGAGTCAAGGAGGATACCGGCGCGGCCATTGAGGTACTGCTTCTGAAACGAAAAGAAAACGATGTGTGGGAGACGCTGGTAAAGCCCGGGAAGAAGGCAAGACCTGGCACCAGACTTCTGTTTGGGGACGGATGTCTGCGGGCAGAGGTCTTAGAGGTGGTGGAAGAGGGAAACCGTCTCATCCGGTTTTCCTATGAAGGGATCTTTGAGGAAATACTGGATCGTCTTGGAGAGATGCCCCTGCCCCCTTATATTACCCATAAGCTCCAGGATAAGAACCGTTACCAGACTGTGTATGCGAAGTATGAAGGTTCTGCGGCGGCGCCCACGGCAGGGCTGCATTTTACGGATCAGCTGCTTTCGCAGATTGCGGACAAAGGAGTAGAGACGGCTTATGTGACGCTCCATGTGGGACTCGGTACTTTTCGTCCGGTGAAAGTGGACAATCTTTTAGAACATCATATGCACTCCGAATATTATGAAGTGACCCAAGAGGCGGCGGATAAGATTAACAGGGTGAAGGTGGCTGGAGGCCGGATCATCTGTGTGGGCACCACCAGCTGTAGAACGGTGGAGAGCGCGGCAGATGAGAAAGGGATGGTACAGGCAGGGTGCGGTAACACAGAGATATTTATTTATCCGGGGTATCAGTTTAAAGTGCTGGACTGTCTGATTACCAACTTTCATCTTCCGGAGTCCACGCTTGTGATGCTGGTCAGTGCTCTGGCAGGCAGGGAGAATGTGCTTGCAGCTTATCAGGAGGCCATCAGGGAGCGGTATCGGTTTTTTAGTTTTGGGGATGCCATGTTTATAACAGACAACTGCTTTATATCATAAAAGGATGTGGACTTGTCATGGAAATTTTCTATGTGGAAGATGATGAGGATATTGCCAGGTCTGTCAGGCAATACCTTGTACAGAACGATTACTGCGTATCGGTGTATCCTACCATACAGGAGGCGAAAGAAGCTTTGACAGCGGATCGTCCTTCTTTGGTATTGTTGGACTGGAATATGCCGGACGGACAGGGAAGCACGCTGTGTAAGTGGATTCGGGACAGCTGCAAGGATCTGCCGGTCATTTTCCTGACGGTGCGCGGCGATTCCAGGGATATTGTGGATGGGTTTGCCTGCGGGGCGGATGATTATGTGGTCAAGCCCTTTGCACTGGAAGTCCTGCTTTCACGGATGCAGGCGGTTCTTAGAAGGACGGGAGATACTTCGACAAGATATCTGTCCTGTGACGGCATTATATTGGACAGGGAAGGGATGCATGTCAGATGTGGGGAGGAAGAGATAGCTTTAAGTCCATCGGAGTACCGCCTGCTTTTATTGCTTATGGAGAACAAAGGCAGGATATTGAAAAGAGAGCAGATTCTGGAGGCTTTGTGGGACGTTGAAGGGAATTTTGTCAATGACAATACGCTTACAGTTACCCTGAAGCGTCTGCGGGAGAAATTACATCAGCCCGCCTGTATCAAAACGGTCAGAAGTATCGGTTACCGGATGGAAGAAACCATATGCAGGAAAGAAAACAGAAGGACGGAAAATAAATGATAAAGCTGGAACATGCATATTTATATAAATTACTGGAATTGCCCCAGGAGGTTATAGAATTACTGGATACCTATGGAGAAGAAAGAACAAAGAAAATCCCGGAGGAGATATATCGTAAACTGTTTGTGCGGGAAAAATGGGATGAAGGGGTCAAGGAGCTTCAAAGTTATCTGGGGGAGGATCCTGCGGGGATGAAGATATTATGGGAGCAGCTGGATATTCTTTGCTGTTATACTTATGGTGAATATGTGAAACAGGGCATAGGAGAAGATATTTTTGCCGCCACCATGAAATTTTGTACCAGATTTTTATATGAACACCATGCAGTCTGGGGAACTTTCAAATATGTGTGGGCATGGTGGTTTCCCAGACAAATGACGCTTCAGGAAATTCGTTTCGGGGCATTGGAGTATGAATTTGTCGATGGCAGGGAACGAGAAGTTGCCATTCACATTCCGTCTGATGCGGATATGAGTATGGACTCCATTCAGGCGTCTCTGGCTGCTTTCTATTCTTTCCGAAAAACCTATCATGCGGACTGGGAGGACGTCAGGCTGACATGCGATACATGGATGTTAATGCCGGAATTGCAGGAGTTTCTTGGCAAAGACTCCAGGATTGCAGGTTTTCAAAAACTGTTTCAGATTGATCAGATTGACAGGGAAGCAACATGGTATATGGGGTGGATTTATCCGGGATACGATATAGTGGATGAAAGTCTGCCGGAAAAGACGCTTCTTCAAAAGATGTTGAAGAAATATCTTTTAGATGGAAAAAAGTTCGGCATTGCAAAGGGGTATATAAAATAATATGCAGGAAAGAAAACAGATAGGAATCTTAATAGGATTGGTTATGTCCGTCAGTCTGCTGACGGTTTTTTTTACGGCATTATTTGTGGCACTATCGTATCAGGCAGTATCCGGGAGAATGATATTTTGCATGGCGGCTGGAGTTTTCACGGCAGGAACCTGTTTTGCGGGTACGTTTGTGGGAATGAAGCATTTATCCGATCGAAAGATACAGAAACTGACGGATTATCTGGAGAAAATCAATATGGGAAAAGCCGGCGTGCTCATGCCGTCAGGGGAGGATGCACTGTCCAGGCTTCAGGATGAAATCTATAAGACAGTGACCATGCTGTGTCAGACCAGAGATGAGGCATTGCGGGCTAAGAGTTATTATGCAAAGAACCTGTCTAATATTGCGCATCAGATTAAAACACCGATTACCGCCATTTCCCTGGCAGTGCAGATGAAACAGGATAAACCGGAAGAACAGCAGGAACAGATTTGCAGACAGGTGACACGGCTTACACATCTGGAAGAAGCGTTGCTTTTACTGTCCAGAATCGATGCGGGAACACTTATGTTCAGGAAAGAAAGCGTAGATGTATTCACGCTTTTGACGATGGCGGCGGATAATTTACAGGAGCTTTTCCGGCAGGCGCATGTTGACATTTCGATACCGGAACTGGGAGAGAAGACTGTTTATGCAGATTTTGACTGGACCATGGAGGCGGTGATGAATCTGCTTAAAAACTGTATGGAACATACGCCGCCTGGCGGATGTGTGTATTGTCAGTATGAGCAGAATCCGCTCTATACACAGATTATGATATGGGATTTGGGGGAGGGATTTGTGAAAGAAGATATTCCGCATCTGTTTGAACGCTTCTATCGGGGACAAAATGCTGCCAATGGCGGTATCGGTATTGGTCTCGCACTTGCAAAGGAGATTGTGGAAAGTCAAAACGGCACCATCCGGGCAGAAAATCGTGCAGAGGGCGGGGCATGTTTTGAAATCCGTTTCTATTGTCACTGAGTTGTCACTTTATTTTGCTATAGTGTAATCATCCGGCAAATGTCTGGAAATAAAAAGACGAGGTATGGTGACAGGGATGGAAATTTTAAGATGTGAAGGAATATGCAAAGTATATGGAAGCGGGGAAAATCAGGTGACGGCCTTGGACGGAATTGACCTGTCTGTGGAAGCCGGGGAGTTTGTGTCCATTGTGGGGGCATCCGGTTCAGGGAAGTCCACGTTGCTGCATATTCTTGGCAGTGTGGACAGGCCTTCCGCGGGTAAGGTCCTGGTAGAAGGCACGGATATCGCCGCGTTGAATCAAAAGCAGTCAGCTATCTTCAGGCGGAGAAAGGTAGGTATCATTTATCAGTTCTATAATCTGATTCCCACCCTTACGGTGGAGAAAAATATTCAGATGCCTCTTCTTCTGGACAAAAGGAAAGTGAACAGGGAATACTTTGAACAAATCGTGTCTTCTCTTGGTATTCAGGATAAACTACAGGCACTTCCCAACCAGTTGTCAGGCGGTCAGCAGCAGCGGACAGCCATTGCCAGGGCATTGATCTACCGGCCGGCGATTCTGCTGGCGGATGAGCCTACAGGCAATCTGGATCAGCGAAATTCCAAAGAGATTATGGATATGCTGCGGCTTTCCAACCGCAATCTGAAGCAGACCATTCTGTTGATTACCCATGATGAGAAAGCGGCCCTCATGGCAGACCGTATTGTGACCATAGAAGACGGGCGCATTGTAAGTGATGCGAAAAGGGGGTGAGCGGTATGTGGAAGACATATTCGGCAGGCTATATCAAACAGAACCGGGCAATCTGTGCTTCTGTCATGGTAGCCGCATTTATTGCAGCATTGTTTCTGGCTTTTCTCTGCGGGCTGTTCTATCATTTCTGGCAGGATGATGTGGCCGGCGTGATAGAGGAAGAGGGTGCATGGCATGGAAGGATTACCGGAGAATTTGACGAGGAGGATATTTCCATGATCAGCAGCCTGCCCCATGTGGAAAATGTGTATGTGAATGAAGTGTTGTCCGGGGAAGATGGTATGGTAGTGGATATTATATTTCATCCTGTACGGTCAATCTTAACGGATATGCCCGCCATTGCCGTAGCGCTTGGGCTGGAGGAAGAAGCGGTTTCTTATCATTATCAGCTGTTATCTTTGTATTTTGTACGGATTCCGGGGGACGAACAACCAAGGCTTGTGATGCCTTTTTATCTGGCCATCATCGTGGCTGTCTGTGTTTCCATGGTACTGGTGATTTACAATGCCTTTGTATTTACCATGAATACACGGGTGCATCAGTTCGGGATTTTTGCAAGCGTGGGGGCTACACCAATGCAGATTCGGATCTGTCTTTTACAGGAAGCTACGGCCTGGATGCCGGCCAGAAAGATGAGCCGGATGACGCCCCTGGAGGCAATTCGTGGAAGCGGTGAGATGCAGCCTGTGAAGAAAAAACATTCACCAATCCTTTCTTTCCTGTTTGGGATAGAAGGGGAATTGGCAGGTAACGCCCTGAAAGCACAAAAAAGAGCATTTCGCACCAGTACCTTATCTCTTACCCTGTCCTTTATGGGGTTCATGTTCATGCAGTGTTTCTTTACGTTATCGGATATCAGTACGGGGGAAACTTATTTTGCCAGGTATCAGGATGTCTGGGACATTATGGTGACTGTGCAGAATACCGGAATAGATAAGATACGGAAAAATGATGTGGCCACACTGCGGGAACTGCCCGGAGTAGAAGATGTGGCTGTGTATCAGAAAGCGGAGGCTGTCTGTAAGATGCCGGTAACCGGGCTGAGTGGTGAACTGACGGCTCTTGGCGGGCTGGAGGCATTGACGAAGGGACAGGTGATTCCGACAGAGGGATTCCTGCTGGCAGAGGCTCCAGTTATCGTGCTGGATGATGAAAGTTTCGGGCAGTATTATGGAGAGAGTGCGGAAGGCTCCATTGTGATCAATCGTGTGTGGGACAGTCTGCACAGTCATTTCCGGGAACGCGCTTATATCCCCTTTGTACAGGAAGGGCAGGACACCCTTATGCTGTGTGCGAAGCAGGATAAGGGGACAGCCGTGGTTCCGGTTCTGGCATACACGCAAGAGCCGCCGGTCCTGCGGGAAGAGTATGCGGATTATGGGCTGGTGCAGATTATGCCTTGTTCCTATTGGGAACAGATAAAGGAACAGATAGGAGGAGCAGGTCAGGATACTTATATCCGTATTCTGGTTGATGAAAATTTATCGTTGGCGGAACTGACAGAGCTTGAGCAGAAAGCGGGACAGATACTTGGTGGTGCATCCTATGCAGTAGAAAGTGAGAACCGTCTACAGGAGAAATTTACCAATAACGAGATGATTGCCGGCTATCGGTTTGTGCTGGGCTGATTCTGTATCCTGCTGGCAGTTATCGGTGTGGCCAATGTGTTCTCTAACACACTGGGATTCTTACGCCTGCGCAAAAGAGAGGTTGCCCGTTATCTGTCAGTGGGGCTTACCCCGGGCGGTGTGGGCAGAGTATTTGCCCTGGAGGCCCTGGTAATCGCAGGAAGGCCGGTTCTGATTACGGTTCCACTGGTTAGCATCCTGACATGGATGATGATCAAAGCCAGTTATCTGCAACCCATTGTTTTCATAAAAAGAGCGCCGATTGGTCCGATTATGATATTTGTCTTATTTATTTTTGGGTCTGTGGCATCAGCTTATTATCTTGGCGGGAGGAAAGTGCTTCGCAACAATATTTCGGAAGAATTGAGGAATGACATGGTATAATAGGGTATTTCTTTCCTGGTGAAAATAAAAATGCTGTTGACTTTGGTACGAAATCGTACTATTATATTATAAGTACGATTTCGTACCATTTAGTATAAGGTTGTGCAGGAATTTACAATGTACAGCATAAATCTGTGTACAGGGAAAGGAGTATGATGCATATGATTTCCAATGGGATTCAGCGATTTAACCATCTGATCGGGGAGATAGAAGCAGTGTACCATGAGATAGCCTGGAAGCAGGGGCTCTCGGATAGTGTTTTTGAGATTCTGTATACCATCTGTAATTATGGGGACTCTTGTATGCTGAAGGATATCTGCCATAACAGCGGTCTTAGTAAACAGACCGTCAATTCGGCTCTGCGCAAGCTGGAGAAGGAGGGAATTGTTTATTTGGAATTGGCGGATGCCAGGCATAAAAGGATATATCTGACAGAGGAAGGGAAAGACCTGGCCAGACGGACGGCTTTAAGGGTGATTGATGCGGAAAATGATATACTGGCATCCTGGAAGCAGGAGGATGTGGAGACATACCTTACTCTGACGAAGCGGTATTTACTGGCATTTCAGGAGAAAGCTCAGAATCTGCCGGGCGTATCGGAAGGGAGGTTTTTGTGATGATACAGTTATCAGATCATTTCAATTATCCCCGTCTGCTGCGCTATACGGCGCCGTCCATCATCATGATGGTAGTGACGTCCATTTATGGCGTGGTAGACGGATTTTTTGTATCTAATTTTGCAGGAAAGACACCTTTTGCGGCCGTCAATTTCATTTATCCATTCCTGATGATCTTAGGCTGTGTGGGCTTTATGTTCGGTACAGGCGGCAGCGCATTGATTTCGCTGACATTCGGCATGGGAGATAAGAAAAAGGCAAATGAAGTTTTTTCTCTGCTTGTCTATACTGCGGCAGCCTGTGGACTGGTATTTGCCCTGCTTGGTTTTGTGTTTGCAGGCCCGGTGGCAGTTCTTTTGGGAGCGGAAGGACAACTGTTAAAGGACAGTATCAGTTACGCCAGGATCTGTCTTCTTGCACTGCCCTTTTTTATTTTACAATATGAGTTTCAATGTCTGTTTGCAACTGCGGAGAAACCGAAGCTCGGATTGTACGTGACGGTGGCATCAGGCGTGACGAACATGATTCTGGATGCTTTGTTTGTGGCAGTATTTCACTGGGGATTGGAGGGAGCTGCTGCGGCGACGGCATTGAGTCAGTTTGTGGGCGGCGTGATTCCGCTTTGGTATTTTGGACATGAAAATTCCAGCCTGTTACGGCTTGTAAAGTGCAGGTTTGACGGGCGGGCTCTGTGGAAGACCTGTACCAACGGTTCATCAGAGCTGATGAGTAACATATCCATGTCGCTTGTGAGTATGCTTTATAATATGCAGCTGATGAAATATGCCGGGGAAAACGGGATTGCTGCTTATGGAGTACTGATGTATGTGAGTTTTATATTCCAGGCAATTTTCATTGGTTATGCGGTGGGGGCGGCACCAGTGATCGGCTATCATCACGGTGCACATAATTATGGGGAACTGAAAGGGCTTTTGCGAAAGAGTTTATTGCTGATCGGTGGGTTTTCCATCCTGATGTTTGGGGCAGGACAATTGTTGGCAAAGCCTCTTTCCATGCTGTTCGTTGGATATGACCAGGAACTTTTGCAGATAACAGTCCGTGCTTTTATGATATTTTCCTTTGTCTTTTTATTCTCGGGGTTTGCAATCCTGGGCTCTTCCTTCTTTACGGCCTTAAATGATGGGATGACATCGGCGCTTATTTCTTTTTTGCGTACTTTGGTGTTTCAGTGTATGGCAGTTTTGGTTTTCCCGGTTTTATGGGGAATCGACGGTATCTGGTTATCCACGGTGGCGGCGGAAATGATGGCAGTACTGATGACGGTGCTGTTTTTGGTTGGAAAACGTAAAAGATATCATTATTAAAGGATAAGATGGCGTTTTCACACACAATAATAGTCTGTTTTAAAGATTTCTTTACAAAAAGGGATAAATAGGGTAGGATAGAAAGGAAATGGGGAGACCGCAGAACAGGTTGCCGTGCGGTGAGAATTGCGAAAGAGGATGGTATGGAATTATGGAAGAGAGAAGAAAGAACAGACGGTTGGAGCTGTCTTCCAGACTGCTGATCAAAAGACTGGATCAGGATGGTGGAGCCAAAGAAGTTAATATTGAAGTGACGGATGTATCTAAGACAGGTGTCGGGTTTTTGTCTGAGGAACCGCTGGAGATAGGTTCTGTATATGAGTCGTTTCTGACAATCTGGACGAAGGAAGTGCTGCATGCTTTTATAGAGGTTATCCGCATGGAAAAGAGAGCGGACGGCAGATTGTTTTACGGTGCCATTTTCATCGGCATGACGGAGACAGAGGCAAGCAGGATTGAGACTTACAGTACCATAGAAACCATGAATGGATAGAGGATAGAGAGAAATCATTGTGATGAAGGGTAAGAAGAACAAAAATATCGGTCTGGAGATCGTTGTGATTACAGCCTCGATTCTGGGGCTTATGATGCTTTTGTATTTTGTTATGATCGTATCATTTCAGAATGGGACCGTTTCATCAGATGTGACAAGCAGGCTGGCCGGGCAGATTGCCCGGCGTATTTTTACACAGCCGACGCAGGATCAGATTATGACGACAGGGCTGATGATACGTTACGGGGCGCATCTTTTACTGTTTTTTGTGGTAGGGCTGGTGACTACCTTTGTCAGCATGGTAATTTTCCGCAGATATTATCGTATTCTTGGGGTGATAGGGGCCGGCGCAGTATGTTATCTGCTGGCTTATTATACGGAGTATTATAAACAGTTTGTGGAGGGCAGACATTTCAACCAGTCAGATGCCACACTCAACTGGTACGGGAGTGTGGCAGGAATCTTGTGTATGGTGGGATCCTATTTTTTGAACCGGCTGTTGGTGAAACTTACGTGATATGTTGTAGATGAAAAAGAGAGATTTCAAGCAGAGTCAGTCAGAGAGGATAGTGGGATGAGAAAGAAGAACGGTGTAAGAGGGACAAGGATTGTAAGAAAGAATAGAATGAGCATCATGCTTTTGTGTCTGAGCATGATGTTTATCTGGGGATGCGGGGACAAGAACAGCAGAGAAAATGAGAGACAGGAGCTGGCAGAGGAACTGCCCGTGGAAATGGATTATGGGGAACAGAATATAGAGGATATAGATGAGGGAATGACAGGCACGGAAGAATCTGACCAGGCAGAGGAGGAAGCAGAAAAGATACAAGAGGATACATCCGTCAAAGAACTTTCAGAAGAGATGTTGCAGAAAATCAGAGTCGCCAGAACAAGGCATTATTATGCGGATATTCTGTCCGGACTTTTATGGGCTGGGGAACTGCCCGATATGCAGGTAGAAGTGCAGGATGACTTTTATGATACGGTCAGGGACAACAGTTTTGCAGTTACGGATATTGATAATGACGGCAGGGAAGAACTGATTATTTCTTATAGTACGGCTTCTATGGCAGGTATGTTTGAAGTGGTGTATGATTATGATCCTGGCAGGAATCAGTTGAAACAGCAGATGTGCATGTATCCTGCCCTGTATTTTTATGATAATGGTGTGATTAAGGCAGAAGCGTCCCATAATCATTCTAAGGGAGAACTGTGGCCATTTGCCTTATATCAGTATCAAAAGGACAGTGATACCTATGAAATGACAGCATATGTGGATACCTGGGATAAAAAACTCACAGATTCCTGGGGAGATCAGTCGTTTCCAGAGGAATTGGATGTAGATGGAGACGGGGTGCTCTACAATATCCAGATGGGCGACAGCCCGACATCTGATTATGCTGATTATCAGTATAATCAAAGTGACTATGATGCCTTTTATCAGTCCCTGATGCAGTCGACTTATGATATAGGAACCACTGCCGATGAGATACAGATTGATTTTAAGCCGCTTACCTATGAGTCCTTTCAGGACTATACTTCCGACTATTTGAAGCTGATGCATGAGGCAGGACAGAGGGAAGTGGATGCCAGTCAGACGGATATCGGATTTTTGTTTCTGGAAGAGGGGCGGACGCTTGTTGAGGTAGAGCAGTTTCTTACAGATAAATATGGAGTTGTCATAGAATCTCAGGATGAATATAACGATATTGCCATCGGCCTGTATGAGAACAGGATGGTGTTTGATTTTGTGAATCTTGATGGTGGGGATCTTACCTATCTGGATGAAAAGGTGGAGAATATCACTGTGTTTGGCGTCTATCCGGGGATGAGTGTGGATAACGCCTGGGAGAGACTGACGGCCTATGGGTTTTATGCGAATCCGGATGGGGAAGTGGAAAACAGTCTCATCACAGGGGTTGGCATGGGTAACAGAAGCATTTGTTTTGAGGAGGAAGACAATAAAATAAAGAATATCATGGTACGGCCATACTGTAAGTATACGGGATGATATTGTTATCTTCCGTGTAAAAATTCTCAGCGCGTATGAATCCTGTAATTATTTTCTGTCAGAAGGCTGACAGCCGCTTCGGTGGCTTTTTTGTCATAAAATTCAATCCGCAGAGCACCTTCCGCCAGTTCTCTGTTATGATTGATGCCGATATTCTTGATACTCACATCATGTTTTGCCAGCAGGGCGGCAATCGTAGCGATGGCGCCCGGTTTGTCCGCGATATCCACGGTGAGTACATATTCCGCCTTGATAGGACCGTTGGAACTGTTGGTAAAGGAATCCCGGTAGGTACGAGCGGAGTCAAAAAAATCATAGAGAGCGTCTCCATTCCGGCTGTCGATGCAGGCGGACAGTTCTGTGAGATACTGGATATAGCTTTTTAACAGACCGGAAATATTGTCTGTGTTTGTCAGACAGATCTGCTGCCACATGGTGGGAGAGGAAGAAGCAATCCGCGTGATGTCTTTAAAACCGCCTGCGGCAATCATTTTCATGATGCCCTCTTCGGAATCGCAGTTCCTGATCAGGTTGACCAGGGAAGCGGCAATCACATGGGGAAGATGAGAGATTGCGGCGGTTACATAGTCGTGCTGTTCATAAGGAATGACTAGAGGAATAGCGCCGATGGAGGAGACCAGATTCTGATAAGTCTTCACTTTTTCCAGGGACACTGTCTCAGAGGGCGTCAGTATATAGTAGGCATTTTCCAGCAAAGAGGCCTTGGAATTCTGATATCCGAACCGCTCGGAGCCGGCCATGGGATGTCCGCCGATGAACTGGGACTGTAGATGAAGTGCTTCTATCTGCCGGTGAATCCCCGTCTTAACACTTCCCACATCGGTGAGAATGGTATCAGGAGAAAGATATGGCTTTAAAGCAAGCAGATTTTCATCATTGTGTGTGACCGGCGCGCAAAGAAACAGATAGTCGCAGTCATGAAAGGAAGCGTCGATGGCCGGACAGATCTGATTGATGACTTGTTCTTTACAGGCAAGTTCCAGAGAGGCGGTATTGATATCGTATGCAATCAGCCGGGACATGGGGAAATGATGTCTGATGGCTTTGGCAATGGAGCCGCCGATCAGTCCCAGGCCGATAAAACCACAGGTCAGAGTACTCATTTATGTGATTACCTTTCTTACAGTTTGTGGATAAATCCGTTTTTACTATAGCATTTAAAAGCCGGAAAAGCAAGAATTGCAAATCCAAAGTAAAATCCATAAATGTTATTGAAATTGTTGATAAAATTTAGTAAAATATAAATGCAATTTGATTTTGCGGGCGGAGTAGTGTGATAAGTTTCCGCCGGTTATGAAAGAATAACAGAATTGGAGGATTACAAGACATGAATGTTTACACAACGGATAAGATTCGTAATGTGGTTCTGCTGGGGCATGGGGGCTGCGGCAAGACCAGTCTGGTGGAGGCGATGGCCTACCTGTCCGGCATCACATCCAGAATGGGAAAAGTTGCTGACGGGAATACTGTAAGCGATTTTGGTAAGGAGGAACAGAAACGCCAGATATCCATTACCACTTCTGTTGTTCCCATCGAGTGGGAGGGCGTGAAGATCAATGTGTTAGACTCTCCCGGTTTCTTTGATTTTGTGGGTGAAGTAGAAGAAGCGGTCAGCGCTGCGGATGCGGCAATCATTGTAGTGAGCGGCAAAGCAGGTGTGGAAGTGGGCACGGAGAAAGCATGGGAGATCTGCGATAAGTATAAACTTCCCAGATTTGTGTTCGTGACAGATATGGATATTGACAATGCGTCTTTCAGACAGGTCGTAGAAAATATGACCAACATGTATGGCAAGAAGATGGCGCCGTTCCATCTGCCGATTCGTGAGAACGAGAAGTTCGTGGGCTATATCAATGTCATTACCGAGCAGGCATATCGTTGGGAAGGCAAAGAAGTGGTAGAATGTGAGATGCCGGAGTACAGTAAGGCGAATCTGCAGCTGTGCCGTGATACGCTGATGGAGGCTGTAGCTGAGACCAGTGAAGACTTTATGGAACGTTATTTTAATGGCGATACGTTCTCGGAAGCCGAGATTCGTGCAGCCCTTCGTACCAATGTAATGGATGGCAGTATTGTACCTATGTCCATGGGTTCTAATATACTCTGTCAGGGCGTTTTCACGCTGCTTGACGATATCGTGAAATATATGCCGAGCCCGGAGAACAGGGAGCTTGCGGGTGTTGATTTAAAGACCAATGAAATCTTCCAGGCGAACTATGATTTCTCCAAACCGAAGTCTGCGTATATCTTTAAGACCATCGTAGATCCTTTTATCGGTAAATATTCACTGATCAAGGTGTGCTCCGGTGTACTTAAGAGTGATGATGTCATTTATAATGATGAGAAGGAAGTAGAGGAGAAGATCAGCAAACTTTATGTGATGCAGGGAAATAAGCCTGTTGAGATCAAGGAGCTTCATGCAGGGGATATCGGCGCCATTGCGAAACTGACGGCAGCCAGAACCGGTAACACGCTTTCTACCAAGGCAAGAATCATCCGCTATGGTAAGACAGAGATCTCCACGCCTTATACATATAAGCGGTATCGGGCTAAGAACAAGGGAGATGTGGATAAGGTATCCCAGGCATTGCAGAAGATGAAACACGAGGATCAGACCTTATGGATCGTCAACGATGGAGAAAATAAACAGACACTGCTGTATGGTATGGGAGATTTGCATCTGGAAGTTATTGCAAGCCGCCTGTTGAATGAGTACAAGGTGGAGATTGAACTGACGGATCCGAAGATTGCCTATCGTGAGACCATCAAAAAGAAATCCGATGTGGAGTACAAGTATAAGAAGCAGTCCGGTGGACATGGACAGTATGGACATGTCAAGATGCGTTTTGAGTCGTCCGGTGATCTGGAAAGTGCCTACACCTTCGAGCAGGAAGTAGTCGGCGGTGCTGTACCGAAGAACTATTTCCCGGCAGTGGAGAAAGGATTGCAGGATTCCGTGACAGCTGGGCCTCTGGCAGCTTATCCGGTGGTTGGTGTGAAAGCGGTTCTCTACGACGGTTCCTATCATCCGGTAGATTCTTCCGAAATGGCTTTTAAGATGGCGACCATCCAGGCTTTCAAAAAAGGTTTTATGGAAGCAGGTCCGGTACTTTTGGAGCCTATCGCAAACTTACAGGTGACAGTGCCCGATTCCTATACGGGAGATGTTATGGGTGATCTCAATAAGAGAAGAGGCCGCGTACTAGGTATGAATCCGGCAGGTGACGGCAAGACTGTAGTTGAGGCGGATATCCCGATGGCCAGCCTGAACGGTTACTGTACCGATCTTCGTTCCATGACAGGTGGACGGGGTACTTACAAATATGAGTTTGTAAGATATGAGCAGGCACCCAGTGATGTACAGGAGAAAGAAGTGGCGGCGAGAGCGAAGGCAGTCGCAGAAGCTAATGTGGATGCATAAGATAGTATGATGAAATGATATGATGAGGAGAGAGGCGCAGTGTCTCTCTCCTTTTTATAAATTATAAAATAACAGAAATATCCTTTTCAACTGTCACATGAAATGATAAGATAAGAACAGATTATAGGATAGGAATGACGAAAAGATTGTTCTGTAAGGAGGATATTTCCATGGCAATAAATGATTACGCAGCAGCTTTAAAACAAGGACGGCGCAGTTATCGGGCGGCGCTTTCCAGGGGAGAATATCCTTATCTTCCGGTGTTGGATGAAATGATATCTTATACGGAGGTGGCCGCTTTTGAGAACCTGGGAATCATGGATATCCCTCTGTCCAAGATTGTAGGAACCAAGACAGTGGGAAGATCTAATGCTTTTGCCAATAATTTTATGCCGCTCCTTCCGGAAGAGTCGGAATTTGGGAATAAGTGGGCGGCCGTATACAATCATCAGATAGATGATGGCATTAACGATCCCATTATTGCTTTTGAATTTATGAATCAGTTTTACGTGCAGGAGGGCAATAAGCGTGTCAGTGTCATGAAGTATCTGAAAACCTACAGCCTTGCTGCAAGCGTGACTCGTGTGGTACCCAAAAGATCAGAGGAAACCCGGCTGTATTATGAATTTCTGGACTTTTATGAAGTATCCCACAGTTATGATGTCTGCTTTTATAAAGAGGGCAGTTATCAGAAGCTGTTAAAATATATGGGGAAGAAAGAGGGGGAACCCTTCAGCGATGATGACAGAATGAATCTGCACTCTGCCTGTTATAACTTTGAACTTGCTTTTAATAAGGCCAATGGAGAGAAGCTGGATATCAATGTTTCCGATGCGTTCCTGATCTATGTGGGTATTTATGGATATCAGAAGGTGGTATCACAGACGGAACAGGAGATAAGCCGTTCTCTTCAGAAGATGTGGACAGAGATTACCCTGGCGGATCAGGGCAGTCAGGTAGAACTGGTGCAGAATCCGGAGAATGTCAAAGCGACACTGCTCAACAAACTGATTCCCCTGGGAATCCCGGATTCCTTGAAGATCGCATTTATTTATACAAAGACTGCATCTACCTCAAGCTGGGCATATGCGCATGAACTGGGCAGGCAGTATCTGGAGCAGATATTTGCAGGCAAAATAGAGACCATGGCTTTTGAAAACGCAGATACGGAGGCAGAGGTGGAGGAAGCCATTGATCTGGCCGTGGCAGCAGGGTGTGAATTGATTTTTACAACAGCAACCCAGATGGTAAATCAGAGTGTACGCTCTGCGATTCAATATCCGAAAGTAAAAATATATAATTGTTCCATCAAGATGTCCTATTCATCTATCTGCACATATTACGCAAGAATGTATGAATCCAAATTCCTGATGGGCGCTATTGCTGCGGCATTGTCCCGGACTGACAGACTCGGATATGTGGCTGATTATCCTATTTACGGAACCCTTGCGAATATCAACGCATTTGCACTGGGAGCGAAAATGATCAATCCCTATGTCAAGATACATCTGGAATGGACAAAAGTGGAAGGAAATGATGCCAGGGAAAGACTCAAACAGGAGGGGATTGTATTTGTGTCCGACACTGATATGATCACCCCACAAAATGCATCCAGAGAATATGGCCTTTATGTAAAAAGGGAAGAAGGAACCCTTGAAAATCTGGCAACTCCTATCTGGGACTGGGGTAAATTCTACGAGCGGATTATCAGAAATATATTCAGCGGCGGCAGTACGGAATCTGATGCACAGAAGGGCAAAAAGGCGGTGAATTACTGGTGGGGCATGTCGGCGGATGTGATCGATGTCATCTGTTCCAAGTCTATGCCTGTGGGTACGGCAAGACTGATTGAGCTGCTAAAGAATTCCATACGCACCGGAGAATTCCAGCCATTCTGTGGGCCCATTTATTCCCAGAGCGGCGCTTTACAGTGCAAGAAAGGGGAAAATCTGGAAGCGGATAAGATCATCACCATGGACTGGCTTGCAGATAACGTAATCGGAAGGATTCCAGAAGCGGACGAATTAACAGAGGAAGCCAAGGAACTTGTAGAATTTCAGGGAATCAAAGTAGACGAATCCGGCACGGAGAAAAATGCTGCTGTCAGAAGTGAGAGGACAGGTGAGAACGGAGGCCGGGAATGAAAATCTTAGTGCTGGCCGATCGAAAATCCAAATATTTGTATGATTTCTATGAGCCGGATAAGCTCAAAGACGTTGACCTTATCATTTCCTGCGGAGACCTGCCGGCGTCCTATCTGTCGTTTTTTGTCACCCTCTGTAATGTGCCTCTGCTCTATGTCAGAGGCAATCATGATGATAAATATGCGATTGCGCCGCCGGAAGGCTGTATCTGTATTGAAGATGATATCTACGTGCATCAGGGAGTCCGTATCATGGGACTTGGAGGATCCATGGAGTATATCCCCAAAGCGGACAACCAGTATACGGAGCAGAAGATGAGAAAAAGACTTCGGAGGATGCAATATAAACTGTGGAGGCATAAAGGATTTGATATTCTGGTGACTCATGCGCCGGCCTACCAGATCAATGATCTGGAGGATCTGCCGCACCGTGGGTTTGAGGTTTTCCGGACACTGATGGAGAAATATAAGCCGAAATATTTCTTTCACGGACATGTACATGCCAATTACAGCAGAAAATTTAAACGGATAGATACCTATGGAGAGACAACCATAGTCAATGGCTTTGAGTATTATATTGTGGAATATCCGGAGGAGATAAAGGCATCCGCCGCTTCCCTGGAATGAAAAATATAGATATTTTTCATGGATTTATATTTGTCAAGCAATTCATAGATCTGTGGCAGTTGATCTTTGGGGAAATCAAGGATCCACTGCTTAAATTCTTCATCCAGTTTTGTTTCGAGCCAGGGTAAGTCTTCCCGCATGATACCGATACGGGACTTGGCTCCTTGCAGACAGTCTTCTACTGGATAGTCCAGTAAAAAGACGGTATCACATGCCTGTAACCGTATTTCCAGAGTGCGCAGATAGTTACCATCTATGATCCATTGGTCTTTTTCCAGCAGTTTCTGTAAACTGATATCAAATTCCTCGATGGAAACGGTGGTTTGATCAGGTTTGTGCCATAACATATCCAGATAATAGAGAGGCAGATGTACGGTGTCTCTTAGTTTTCTTGCAAAAGTGCTCTTCCCGGCTCCGGGACTTCCAATCACGATAGCTTTTAACATAGGATGCCTCATTTTCATATGTGGGATTATAGTATCGAGTGTAACCTGAAGTAAATAGATTCTAACAGGTATACGGCAGGATGTCAAAAGGAATCAGGCTGTCTTTGTATGTGAATGAACAAAAACAGAAATAATACTTGCTTATGACGTAACGTCATGAAGTATACTGTGATAAAAGGAGGATGAACATATGGAAAAACACCGGGCGATTCCGCCAGGCTATATGACTGTGGGAGAAGCAGCCAAAAGAATGGATGTCACGGTAAGAACCTTGCAGTATTATGATGCGGAGGGACTGCTTTCACCGTCGGCTGTAAGCGAAGGCGGACGCAGGCTTTATTCGGACAAAGATAGCGTCCCTGTCGGAATCCTTAAGGCAGTTAGAAGCCCTGTGGGAGAAAGTATTGCAGTAAGATAGGGATTCAGCTGCAATCGGCATTTCTTCCGGAGCACATAAAGGCGATGGAAGCTGTGATTCTGTTTTCCAAATGGAACCATACGGCGGTGGATCAGTCTATGCTGGAGGCTCTCTGTATCGGTGCTTTTGCCGATAAGCAGTATTATCAATTATCCACAGGACAGAAACGACGGCTGCATCTGGCGCTGGCCCTGGTTGGCAGTCCGGATATTATTTTCCTGGGGAACCCACCGCCGGGCTGGATGTGGAGGGCAGGGCTGCTTTGCACGGGCAGATAAGAAGATTAAAAGAAGCGGGCAGAACGATCCTGTTAGCCAGTCATGATATGGCGGAGGTGGAGAGCCTGTGTGACCGCATCGCCATATTATCTGAGGGAAAGATTGCTTTTATCGGTACGGCATGGGAACTGAATGAACGGGTGGGAAAGCATTATGAAATCATGATCAGAACCCGGGAAGGCATACAAAGCTATGAGGCGGACGACATCGGGGAAACGCTGCTTGGTCTGCTTGCACGTTATCAAGAGGCAGGAGATGTGATTACGGATATTCAGGTGACCAGAGGTTCTTTAGAACAGCACTTTATGCAGATTGCAAAGGGGGAGTAGGACATGGAAGCATTTTTATACGGGGTATCCTTACAGTGGAAACTGGACATAAGAAGCAGGACACTTCTAACTACCTGCTACATTGTCCTGCTGTTGTTTTTTGCGGTGATGGGCGGTGTTTTTACCTCGGTCATGCCGGGAGTCGAACAGACACTGATTCAATCCATGACGGTGTTTGGGGTGACCATGGGAGCGCTGATCGGTCTGCCGCCTTCTTTAGTGGAAATCTACGGAAGTGACATTAAGAAAGTATACAAAGCAAACGGAGTGCCTTTGTATCTGGTGCTGGTGCTGACCACAATTTCTGCACTGATTCATCTGTTTATTATGAGTATCATCATCTATATCCTGGCGCCGCTGTTGTTTGACGCTGTCATTCCGGAAAATCCGGTAGTTTATTTTAGCGGACTGCTGGTATTTATTCTGGTGTCGCTTGGTATGGCATGTGTAATCGGGTTAGGGGTAAAGGAACAGGCGAAAACACCGATGTTTTCGATTCTGATTTTCCTGCCCTCCACCGTGCTTTCCGGGATTATGTTTCCGGTGGAGAGGCTTCCTAAAGTCCTAAGGACGGCCGGCAGTATATTTCCAACATCCTGGGGATACCGGCTGATGACACAGGGAGAGGTTGCCATGGTAAATCTATGGCCGCTTCTTTTGATGTTTCTGATATCGGTCATGGTGTGCATTATTCTGTTACAGAAGGTCAGGAGGCGCTGATGCAGGCAAGAAAACAGTTGACAAATCCTGCAAGTATAATAAAATTAGAAGAGTATGAGTAGAATCTTATAATTTATGGCAGGAAAGGTATGGTCAACAAAATGGCAGAAGTATATAATCACAGAGAAGTGGAGACAAAATGGCAGAAGGTGTGGGATGACGAGAAGGCTTTTAAGACTTCTGATGATTATTCCAAACCGAAATATTATGCGCTGGTGGAATTTCCTTATCCTTCCGGACAGGGACTGCATGTGGGACATCCAAGACCTTATACGGCTCTGGACATTGTGGCGAGAAAGAGAAGGATGCAGGGCTATAATGTTCTCTATCCCATGGGATGGGATGCGTTTGGGCTTCCGACAGAGAACTTTGCCATCAAAAACCACATACATCCTAAAATCGTGACACAGAACAATGTGGCCCGGTTTAAGAGTCAGCTTCATTCTCTGGGATATTCTTTTGACTGGGACAGAGAGGTTAATACCACGGATCCCAACTATTATAAGTGGACCCAGTGGATTTTCTTAAAATTGTTTAAGGCGGGACTTGCCTATAAATCCGAGATGCCCATTAACTGGTGTACTTCCTGCAAAGTCGGTCTGGCCAATGAGGAAGTGGTGAACGGGGTATGTGAGCGCTGTGGTTCAGAGGTAGTCCGCAAGGTCAAGAGTCAGTGGATGTTAAAGATTACAGAGTATGCCGACAAGCTGATAGATGGCCTTGATACGGTGGACTATGTGGAGCGCGTCAAAGTGTCCCAGAAGAACTGGATCGGCAAATCCACTGGTGCAGAGGTAGACTTTGCCATCAAGGATAGAGAAGACAAACTGCGGGTGTATACCACACGTTGTGATACCTTGTTTGGCGCAACCTATATGGTGGTATCACCGGAGCATCCGATCATTGATAAATATAAAGATGACTTAAAGAACTGGGACGAAATCTGCGCCTATCGTGAACAGGCTGCCAGAAAGTCTGATTTTGAGCGGGCGGAGCTGGCCAAGGACAAGACCGGTGTGTGCATTGACGGCATGACCGCGGTGAACCCGGTTAACGGCAAAGAGATTCCCATCTTTATCTCCGATTATGTATTGATGAGTTACGGTACAGGTGCCATCATGGCGGTGCCGGCTCATGACGAGAGAGACTGGGATTTTGCCAAGAAGTTCGGTCTGCCCATCATCGAAGTGGTGGCAGGCGGAAAAGATGTGCAGGAGGAAGTGTACACGGATGTTGCCACAGGGACGTTAGTCAATTCAGATTTCTTAAACGGACTCAGCGTGGCGGATGCCAAAGAGAAGATGATTGCCTTTCTGGAAGAAAAGGGTGTGGGCTGTGCCAAGACAAACTTTAAACTGCGTGACTGGGTATTCTCCAGACAGCGTTACTGGGGCGAGCCAATCCCGATCGTACACTGTGAGAAGTGCGGCTATGTGCCTCTTGATGAGAGTGAACTGCCGCTGGAACTGCCGGAAGTGGAGAGTTATATGCCCACAGATACCGGAGAGTCTCCTCTGGCGTTGATGACTGATTGGGTCAATACAACCTGTCCCTGCTGCGGCGGGCCGGCAAAGCGGGAGACCGATACCATGCCCCAGTGGGCAGGGTCGTCCTGGTATTTCCTGCGCTATACAGATCCTGATAATAAAGAGGCACTGGCCAGCAAAGAGGCACTGGATTACTGGATGCCGGTAGACTGGTACAACGGCGGTATGGAGCATACCACACTGCACTTGCTGTATTCCCGGTTCTGGCATAAATTCCTCTATGATGAGAAGGCGGTGCCTTGTCCGGAACCCTATGCCAAGAGAACTTCCCATGGCATGATTCTGGGATTGAATCCGCATTGCTTCTCCAATCTGCCGGCAAAAGAGCAGGAGCAGCTGCTTGCAGAGTATGGCAGTGAGAAAGCGGCCAGAGAGGCTTTGAAAGAGAAACATGGTGAGATGGCGGAACATCCTGTGGTGAAGATGTCCAAATCTCTTGGAAATGTGGTCAATCCCGATGATATTGTGGCGGACTATGGTGCGGATACCCTGCGTACTTATGAGATGTTCATCGGTGCTTTTGAACTGAGTGCCGGCTGGAGCGAAGATGGCGTCAAGGGCTGCCGCAGATTCCTGGAGAGAGTGTGGAAATTACAGGATATCCTGACAGATGAGATGAATTACTCCAAGGATATGGAGATTAAAATGCATCAGACCATCAAGAAAGTCAGCAATGATTTCGAGAGCCTGAAATACAATACGGCGATTGCTGCCATGATGGCGTTAGTCAATGAATTTTATAAGAAAAATACGGTGACAAAGGGTGAGTTCAAGACCCTGATCACATTGCTGAATCCGGTAGCTCCGCATATCACCGAGGAGTTGTGGCAGGCTGTGGGATTTGAGGGCAGAGTGTATCAGACTGCATGGCCGGCGTATGAGGAGGCCAAGACCGTGGAGTCTACCGTGGAGATTGCCGTGCAGATCAACGGTAAGACCAGGGCTACCCTGGATATCGGCAAGGACGATCCCAAGGACGAAGTGATTGCCAAAGCGAAAGAAGTCATCGCAGATAAACTGACCGGAACCATTGTCAAAGAGATTTATGTGCCGGGCAGGATTGTGAATATTGTGCAGAAATAATGGGTTTCAACTGGATCCTTTTACAAATACTGATAACAGCATACAGTGTTGCAATTCCGGATCCACGGTATCAATTGGCGGCTCATATGCCTCAGGAATTGATTTATATTAATGCAAGTACGGTGCAGGATCTGAATGGGGACGGTGTACCGGAGGTGTATCTGTCTGCGGGAGGCAGCTGGTGGTATTATGTATATTATTACATGGATGGCAGAGTAGGTTCGGTAGAAGATCTGCTGCCCTGGACATACACCAGTGATCTGTGTTATACAGCCGATGGAAGGCTGGTATTGTATGCCTTTCCACATACGGTAGGATCAGCCGATAATCTTCAGTACAGAGTCTATGAGTGGACATCCACAGGGGGTCACTTAACGGAAAATCTGTGGCATAGGCCGGCGGCAGAGCGGGAGGAAAATAAGGAGCCTGACGGTTTGGAATATATCTCGTCCCCTGAAGCCATTGATCCTTTTGTCATGAAAGAGTATTCTGACCTGCTGATTACGCAGAAAGAATTTAATCAGAAAGTTGCAGATCTGGATGAGATTTATGGACAGATTCAGAAGCAGATATTGAATTGGCAGTAAAACAGGATGGCGTTAATATGGCAAAACCGCTATTACCCGGGAAGGGTGGCAGCGGTTTTGTTTTTGTATGACATTATACCGCATAATTTTATGGATTAAAAAATAAAAAATACTTGCAGTGATGATACTTGTATGTTATATTCTACCTATCAAAGTACATTCAAGAAATTTCAAGTGCGTAATTCAGGCTTTTCGCCAGACAATTTCCACAATTTATTTCAAGTACAGGCGAAGAGCAGCATATGTTTTCTCCTGTATAGACAGGAGGAGCAAATGGGGAAAAAGGAAACGAGAATTCTGTCGTTTATCAGGAGGCAGATGTTAGCAGTAAAAGTATTTTTGGAAATCATACGTTGTGTGCACAGTTTTTACGGGATTATTCCGGGCTGCTGATACTTGCCAATGTGCAGCCGAATGTGAATTATCCGGCTTATGTAGAGCGAATTGCAATATTGAGGAATAAATATCAAAACCAGATTGCCATTAAGATGGGACTGGAGTTTGGCATGCAGACCCATACGATTGAGCAGTTTGAAACGTTGTATGGCAGGTATCCTTTTGATTTTATCATTTTGTCTGTTCATCAGGTGGAGGATAAGGAGTTCTGGATGCAGGATTTTCAGCGGGGCAGGACTCAGAAGGAGTACAATGAGCGTTATTACGAGGAAATTCTGAATCTGGTAAAAGGGTATCAACATTACAGTGTGCTGGGACATTTGGATCTGATTGTACGTTATGATGAGATGGGAGTTTATCCTTTTTCTGATATAAAACCATATGTGGAAGCAATTTTAAGAGAAGTCATACGAAACGGAAAGGGAATAGAGGTGAATACTTCTTCCTATCGTTATGGACTTACAGATACAACACCGTCCAGAGACATTCTGCGTCTGTATAAGGAACTGGGCGGCAGAATCATTACGCTTGGAAGTGACAGTCATAAGCCCGACCATCTGGGAGCATATATGGAAGAGACCAAAGAACTGTTAAAATCCATAGGGTTTGATAGCTTTTGCACTTATGATAAAATGCAGCCGGTGTTCCATGAACTCTGACACACAAAGTACCGGAGCTGCGGTTTGAGCGCTCCGGCACTGAGAATGACAGTATCTCTTATCTTTTTCGCAGATTCATCATTTTATTGATCCGTTCCAGTTCCTCTGGCGTAGAATATTTCTTGATTGTATCGATAATCGTGTTAATCTCTTCTTCCGTAAAGGTGATATGGTTATCCTTTCCCCTCTTGGCAACAGCCATCAGAAAAGGCAGCATCTGTTCTTTCTTCATGGACTGACTCTCAAATACAAGAGTCTGTAGAAATTCCAGTTTGGTCTTATCAATATGTGCGATTGCGGGATCGTTCATCCAGGTATTTGTCATAGAATACTCCTTTTCACTGTGTGGGTGGGTTGTTCTGGAACATTTCATACATTGCTTTTTGTTCCGGGCTGAGCATGTTCATCAGCATATCCAGCATAGGGGCACCCTGAAAAGTGCCAGAACCTTCGTTTCCCTCAGGGGAAGTATCGTTTCCGGAGAAGGGATTTCCAAAGTCCATATTCATATCAGGAAAGATTTCCTGCATGGCGGACATGGTCTGAGACATTTCCTGCACAGTTTCCAGGGTTTTCAACATATTCTGAAACTGTTCCAGCTGTCTGATTTCTTCCGGGGTGGAATAGAGACACAGTTCCCTGCACAATTTGCACAGATCGGGCTTTTCCGGTGTGGACAGCCCGCATCCGCAAAGTTGGAAAGGATGTCTGCGCACGTAATCCATGGTGTATTGCAGTTCCATATATTTGATGTAGATTGCCAGGTGTTTTTGCATGGAAGGTTCTATGTAGGGGAGAAGAACCTTGAGTTTCTGGATCTGATTGGTAGTGTATAAGGCATCGAATGTCATAACATTGGACGCGTCTTCATTTTTGTCTGCCATAGGATATGCCTTTCTGATGCCCGTATTTTCTCTATCAGTATATGACACATGAGAGAAAAATAGGCTCTAAATAGAGCTAGAGCCTATTTTCCAGATGTGTGTTAAAGAAGTGTTAAGATGAAACGTGATGGGTTAGTTGCAGCAGCAGGATAAAAGGATCAGAATCCAGATCCAGGAAC
>ERZ779621.145-NODE-145-length-45312-cov-14.695583_pt1 | contig 45312 bp, 36 predicted proteins | sample MGYA00514215_ERZ779621 | MGnify/ENA primary metagenome ERZ779621 (study PRJEB29562, sample SAMEA4376715) | mouse gut metagenome | isolation source: Cecum | study: EMG produced TPA metagenomics assembly of the A DSS colitis mouse model was used to assess the...
ATTGAACAACTATGAAAAAACTCAGCAAGATCGTATCCATCATCCTGTCCCTGGCACTCTGCCTGGGTATGGTGTCCCCCGCGTTCGCAGCCAGCTTTACCGATCTGCAAAATGCTATTAACGGAACAGAGGGCACCGGAACGGAAATTGAGGAAGGTTCTGGCCGCTATGGCTACTCCTGGAATGAGGCAACGGAAGAAAAAGAAGGTTATTGGGGCATCGAGGCCTGGGACACCAAGACCACGGATGATGAAGGCAACGAAACCACCACCCGCAACGTCCAGCTCAACGAGGATGTCAAGCGTGAAAAGGTTGACAGCACGAATGGAACGAACCGAATCGAGGTTTCCGGCGGCCAGGACATTGCTCTTGATTTGAACGGCAATACGATTTACGGGGCAGGCTATGGTAAGCAGAATTCCGCAATTACCGTAACCGGCGAAGACACCTCACTGACTCTCAAAGACGAGCAGGGCGGCGGCGCGATCTTTGGAGGAAACTCCTCCCAGCTTGCCGATGGTGTGGTGGTTGATGACGGTGCCAGCTTTACTATGGAGAGCGGTACAATCACCGGATTTGCAGGCCGCCATGGCGTGAACGTTAAAGACGGAACTTTCGTAATGCAGGATGGTGAAATCACCAAGAACACAGGCGGCGTACTTGTAAACGGCGCTGACAGCAGTTTCACCATGGATGGAGGCAAGATTTTCGAAAACAAAAATGGTGCAAGCGGCGGTGGTGTAGCAGTAAGTAATGATGCCGTGTTTACTATGAACAGCGGTGAAATCACTGGAAACAAAACCAATGCCAGCGGCGGCGGCGTCAGTGTGGATCACGCTACATTTGAGATGACCGGCGGAAACATCACCGGCAATACCGCTGGCAGCGGCGGCGGAATTTTTTGCGGGAATAATTCCACCCTCCAGCTGACAACCTCCGAATCTGAAAAGGAAATCAATATTTCTGACAATGTATCGGGGGGCCATGGCGGTGGAATTTTTTCATCTGGAAAAAGCAGCCTTATGCTGGATGGCGTCAACATTGAGAGAAACCAAGCCGGCCCCTACGGTTTTGGCGGCGCTGTATTTGCACAGACCTCCATTGACATCAATAATACCACCATGCGCGATAACACCGCGGGAACAGGCAGCGCTGTGCGGGTGCATGGCCAGGGGAACAAAGTCAGCATCAGCAACAGTGTCATTGAAAACACTGCCGCCTCAGAGGCCTTTATTATTTCGGCAGGTCCGAATGCAGAGATATTCCTCTCTAAGACTACCCTGTCCAATGGCAACGCTATAGCCGCTGAGGGCGGCAGCCTTACTATGGAGGACACCACGATAAAGAACGGGAGCGTCTCTCTTGACAGATATCCCGACAGAGTTGCTTCTTTCGAAAGCAACGGCTTCAAGGTTCAGATTGACGGCGAGGGCAATGTCTCCATTACGGATGCCGATGGAAATGCGGTAGAGGCTGTTTTGGACGCGAAGGGGAACCGCCTCAGTGCAGGCAAGTTGGAGAGTATATCTGGTGCAATGGATATCATTCTGGTTCTCCCGTTGTCCCTTCCCCACACGCACACCCCCGGCACGCCCGTCCGTGAAAATGAGATTCCTGCACAGGTCCATGTGGATGGTGCTTGTGATATGGTGATTTACTGCACGGACTGCGGTGAAGAACTCAGCAGAACGTCCGAAACCATCCCTGCTCTGGACCACGTTCCCGGCGAAGCCGTCCGCGAGAACGAGGTTCCCGCACAGGTCGGCGTGGAGGGCTCCTATGATCTGATTATCCGCTGCACGGTTTGCGGTGAGGTCATCAGCAGCGAGCATGTGACGGTTCCCGCACTGCCGCCTGAGGAGCCCGGCACTCCCGACACCCCTGCCATTCCCGATGATGACGGTGCGGACGACGATGACGGCTACACCCCTGCCACCACCGTCATTGAAGACCAGGAGGTTCCTCTGGCTGGCCTGCTGCCCGTTGCGCAGCTGCTGGAGGAACTGCGGCAGTATGCGGAGGTCCCCGAGGCGGAGCTGCCGGAGGACTTCAAGTGGCTCGACCACGAGTTTGCGCAGGCAATCTACTGGGGATTGCAGGAGGAACTGGTGTCTGACACCGTGGAGGCTCCCTTCAACCCCGAGGAGGTCGTCACCGTGGCGCTCCTGCGCGAGGTCCTGGTGAACTTCGCAGAGCGCTGCATGGGTCTGGATGATTTCGCTGTCACCCTTGAGGGGGAGGACGGCGAGATGGTCATGGACACCGGCGCACGTCTGACTGCGTTTTACGGCAGGCTGGAAGCTGCCCTCCTGGACGAAGCGGCATAATTTCCCACAGAAAGCTCCAAAAGGCCCCCGGGGAAACCCCGGGGGCCAAATTTATACTCTTGACGGAAAATTACTCCGCCTTATACAGGTCGATCAGCTTCATCAGGTGGGCGTAGCGCTCCTTGGCAGCCTCCTCGTTCCGGGCGAACAGCACCTCGGCGCGCTCGGGGAACTCGCGGGTCAGCCGGGCGTAGCGGGCCTCGTTCATCAGGAACTCCTGATAACCGCCGGCGGGAGCCTTGCTGTCCAGAGTGAAGGGGTTCTTGCCCTCGGCGGCCAGAGCGGGATTGAAGCGGAACAGGTTCCAGTAGCCGCAGTCGACGGCCTTCTTCATTTCCTTCTGGCAGTTCATCATGCCGCCCTTGATGGAGTGCATCTCGCAGGGGGCATAGCCGATGATGAGGGACGGGCCATGATAGGCCTCGGCCTCGGCAATGGCCTTCAGGGTCTGGGCGGTGTTGGCGCCCATGGCCACCTGAGCCACGTACACGTAGCCGTACTGCATGGCGATCTCGCTGAGGCTCTTCTTCTTCATCTCCTTACCGGCAGCGGCGAACTGCGCCACCTGGCCGATGTTGGAGGCCTTGGAGGCCTGACCGCCGGTGTTGGAGTACACCTCGGTGTCGAAGACGAACACGTTGACATCCTCGCCGGAGGCCAGAACGTGATCCAGTCCGCCGTAGCCGATGTCGTAGGCCCAGCCGTCGCCGCCGAAGATCCACACGGACTTCTTGTTCAGGTACTCCTTCTTGTCCAGGATGGACTTGGCCAGCCTGCAGGCGTCGCAGTCGCAGTACTTCTCGCCCTTGGCCTTCAGCTCCTTCACGTGAGCCAGCATGGCGTCGCGCCTGTCGCCGAAGACTTCCGCGCCCTTGGGGCTGGTGATGAACGCCTCGTTCTCATCCAGAGTCATCAGGCTCTCCTCCAGCAGGGCAATGTACTCCTTGGCGGCAGCCTGGTTGGCCTCGCCGTCTTCCATGGTATCCAGCCACTTCTGAGCGGCGTCCTTCAGGGGCTGATAGGCCCACTCAACGGCGATGAGCTGCTTGGTCTCCTCAGCCAGGGCGCTGCGGATGGCCTTCTGGCCGATATACATGCCCAGGCCATGCTCGGCGTTGTCCTCAAACAGGGAGTTGCACCACGCGGGGCCCTTGCCCTCCTTGTTGGTGCAGTAGGGGCTGGTGGCAGCGGGGCCGCCCCAGATGGAGGAACAGCCGGTGGCGTTGGAGATATACATCCGGTCGCCGAACAGCTGGGTGACGAGACGGGCGTAGCTGGTCTCGGCGCAGCCGGCGCAGGAGCCGGAGAACTCCAGGTAGGGCTGCTTGAACTGGCTGCCCTTGACGGTGTTGTCCTGCATGTCGGCCTTGGGAGCGGTCTTCACCAGGTAATCCCAGACCTGGGCCTGCTCGGCCTGGCTCTCCTGGGGCACCATCTTGATGGCGCGCTTCTCGGGATCCTTGGCGCCCGCCAGGCAGGCCTCCACGCACACGCCGCAGCCCATGCAGTCCAGAGGGCTCACGCCGATGGCGTAGGTGTAAACGCCCTTGCCCTTACCGGCCTTGATGGCAGCGGTCTTGAGGCCCTCGGGAGCGTTCTTGACCTCGTCCTCGGTGAGGGCGAAGGTACGGATGGTGGCATGGGGGCAGACATAGGCGCAGGTGTTGCACTGGATGCACTTGTCGGGATCCCACATGGGGACGCTGACGGCTACGCCGCGCTTCTCATAGGCGGCCGCGCCCAGCTCAAACTGGCCGTCCACATGGGGCACAAACACGCTGACGGGCAGGCTGTCGCCGTCCATTCTGCCAACGGGCTCCAGAATATCCTTGACCATGGTGACCAGCTCGGCCTTGCCCTCCAGGCTGTGGCCGGCCTTCTCGTCCGCGGCGTTGGCCCAGTCGGCGGGCACGTCGATCTTGACGAAGGCGGTAGCGCCGGCGTCAATGGCCTCGTGGTTCATTTTCACCACGTCCTCACCCTTCTTGGAGTAGGACTTGGTGGCGGCGTCCTTCATGTACTGGATGGCCTGCTCCTGGGGCATGACCTTGGCCAGGGTGAAGAAGGCGGACTGGAGGATGGTGTTGGTACGCTTGCCCATGCCGATCTTGGCGGCCAGGTCGATGGCGTTGATGGTGTACAGCTGGATGTTGTTCTTGGCGATATAGCGCTTGGCCTCGGCGTTGAGGTGGTGGCACAGCTCGTCAAAATCCCACTGGCAGTTAATCATGAACACGCCGCCGGGCTTGACGTCGTTGACCATCTTAAAGCCCTTGGTGACGTAGGAGGGGTTGTGGCAGGCCACGAAGTCGGCTTTATTGATATAGTAGGGGGACCGGATGGGCTTGTCGCCGAAGCGCAGGTGGCTGATGGTCACGCCGCCGGTCTTCTTGGAGTCGTACTGGAAGTACGCCTGGATATACTTGTCGGTGTGGTCGCCGATGATCTTGATGGAGTTCTTGTTGGCGCCCACGGTGCCGTCGCCGCCCAGGCCCCAGAACTTGCACTCGATGGTGCCTTCCGCGGCGGTGTTGGGGGCGTCCTTCTCGGGCAGGGACAGGCCCGTGACATCGTCCACGATGCCGATGGTGAACTGGCGGCGGGGCTGGCTGGCGTTCAGCTCCTCATAGACAGCGAACACGCTGGAGGGAGGAGTATCCTTGGAGCCCAGGCCGTAGCGGCCGCCGATGACCTTCACGTCGTTCTTGCCGGCGTTGGCCAGGGCGGAAACCACGTCCAGATACAGGGGCTCGCCCAGAGCGCCGGGCTCCTTGGTGCGATCCAGGACGGCGATCTTCTTGGCGGTGGCGGGAATGGCCGCGATGAGCTTATCGGCGGCGAAGGGGCGATACAGGCGGACCTTGACCAGACCCACCTTCTCACCGTGGGCGTTCATGTAGTCGATGACTTCCTCGGCCACGTCGCAGATGGAGCCCATGGCGATGATGACGCGGTCCGCGTCGGGCGCGCCGTAGTAGTTGAACAGCTGATAGTCGGTGCCCAGCTTGGCGTTGACCTTGCCCATGTACTCCTCCACGATCTCGGGGATGGCGTCGTAGTACTTGTTGCAGGCCTCGCGGTGCTGGAAGAAGATGTCGCCGTTCTCGTGGGAACCGCGGGTGGAGGGATGCTCGGGATTCAGGGCGTGCTTGCGGAAAGCCTCCACCGCCTCCATGTCGCACATGTCCTTCAGGTCCTCAAAGTCCCAGACGGCGACCTTCTGGATCTCGTGGGAGGTCCGGAAGCCGTCAAAGAAGTTGATGAAGGGGACCTTGCCGGAGATGGCGGCCAGATGGGCCACGGGGGACAGGTCCATGACCTCCTGCACGTTGCCCTCGGCCAGCATGGCGAAGCCGGTCTGACGGCAGGCCATGACGTCGGAGTGGTCGCCGAAGATGTTCAGGGCGTGGGTGGAAACGGTACGGGCGGAGACGTGGAACACGGTGGGCAGCTGCTCGGCCGCGATCTTGTACATATTGGGGATCATGAGCAGCAGGCCCTGGGAGGCGGTGTAGGTGCTGGTGAGAGCGCCTGCGCCCAGGGAGCCGTGGACCGCACCGGCGGCGCCGGCCTCGGACTGCATCTCGACCACCTTTACCTGGGTTCCGAAGATGTTCTTCAGGCCGTTGGCGGACCACTGGTCAACCAGGTCGGCCATGGGGCTGGACGGGGTGATCGGGTAGATCGCCGCAACTTCGCTGAACGCATAGGATACATGCGCGGCGGCGTTGTTGCCGTCCATGGACTTGAACTTTCTTGCCATAGTTTTTTTGCTCCTCCTGAATATTTGATACGGCTGTGTGGTGAATACACAGTGGGTACTCATACAGTGTTTACTATACCACGTTTTCTTCTCTCTGTAAATGTTATGTTCGCACCATTTCCGGAAATTTTTCTTTTTCTCCGGAAGTGTAAAATTTTTTTGGTGTTTTTTGGCAGTTTTTGCAAATTGGTGGGGGGAGGGGGATATGGTATAATAGATAAAATGTTTCTGCGGCCCTGCGGGCCGCCCCAGCTTTTATCTATCGTATAGATTCGCCCTGCCGGGCGGGGGCGTTCTTTTCCCGCGCGGGAAAAGAACCAAAAGAGCGCTCAAGGAACTACGTTCCTTGAGAATCCTCCTTCATTACGGGGGAGTTTTGTTACGCTACGACCTTTGGACTGGCTAGTCTGTTGTCCGTGCCGTGGGCCGATGCCGGTGCTTACTTCTGCGCACAGTCCTAACGGAGGTGCTGGTTGCCTCGCGGCACTCGGCACGAAAGTCTGGTGGAGAAGGTGCAAATTTGAAGGATGTACCGTTAGACCATGTGCCCCTTGCACCGCAGTACCCCTTTGAAAGGGCGACAGCCGGAGTTCTGCAAGTACCAGAGCGGCAGAAGAAGGAACGGCAATTCGGAGGCTTCGCCTCCCCAGAAAACCCGCCGCACAGTCCTTTGTCCCCCGCCTCGGATTTGCCGAACAGGCAAAGCCGAGAAAGGGATTCTTAAACCGCAGGTTTAAGCGCGTTTTTGCCTGCTTTTGCCGCGCGGCAAAAGCAGGTCCGGGGTCCGGGGGCGGACAGCCCACGGGCCAATTCAAGAAGAATGTACCGTTCGCGCCCGAAGGGCGCGAAGAAAGGACCCCGCTATGGTAGTAACAATCAAGTCCCTTGGCCTCCAGGGAATCAAAGGCTATGAAGTAACCGTAGAGTGCGCCCTCTCGGGGGGCCTCCCCGCCTTCGACGTGGTGGGCCTCCCCGACACCGCCGTCAAGGAATCAAGAGAAAGAGTCCGCGCGGCCATCAAGGGCTGCGCGGCCAAATTCCCCGTCTCCAGAATCACCATCAACCTGGCCCCCGCTGCCCTGCGGAAGGAGGGCACCGTCTACGACCTCCCCATCCTTCTGGGCATCCTGGCCGCCCAAGGGGACATCGACCCGCCGGACGAACGGGCAGCTTTTGTAGGGGAGCTGTCCCTGACCGGCGCGCTGCGCCCTGTCACCGGGATGCTCCCCATGGCCATGGCCGCCGCCCGGACCGGCGTCCGGGAACTCTATGTCCCGGCGGAAAACGCCGCCGAGGCCATGCTGGCCGACGGGCTGACCGTCTACCCGGTGGAAAACGTGGACGCCCTGCTGTCCCATCTCCGGGGGCGGGAGCGGATCACGCCTGCTTCTCCCTGGACGCCGGAGCCCGGCGCCGAGACCGGCCCCGACTTTTCTGAGGTCATGGGCCAGGAGAACGTGAAGCGGGCTCTGGAGATCGCCGCCGCCGGAGGACACAACATCCTGCTCATCGGTTCGCCGGGGGCGGGAAAATCCATGCTGGCCCGCCGCCTGCCCTCCATCCTCCCCGATATGACCCGGCGGGAGGCCCTGGAGGCCACCGAGATCTGGTCTGTGGCGGGCATGACGGACCCAAAGCATCCGCTTCTCCTGCGGCGGCCCTTCCGAAGCCCGCACCACACCGTTTCCGCTGTGGCGCTGGCGGGAGGCGGGGCTTTCCCAAGGCCGGGGGAAATTTCTCTGGCCCACAACGGGGTGCTGTTTCTGGACGAGCTGCCGGAGTTCAGCAAGGACGCCATGGAGGTGCTGCGCCAGCCCATCGAGGACGGGGAGGTCACCATCACACGCACCGCGGGGAGCGTATGCCTGCCCAGCCGGTTCATGCTGGTGTGCGCCATGAACCCCTGCCGCTGCGGCTGGCGGGGGCATCCGTCGGGAAGATGCACCTGCACCGACGCCATGGTGGAGAAATATGTGGCGAAGATCTCCGGACCCATGCTGGACAGGATCGACCTCCACGTGGAGGTGCCGTCGGTGGAGTTCGAGGCCATGCGCCGCCGGGAGAAGCCGGAGCCCTCCTCCGCCGTCAAGGCCAGGGTCAACGCCGCCCGCGCCCGGCAGGCGGAGCGCTTCGCCGGAACAGAGGTCAGCTGCAACGCCCACATGACCGCCGCCCGGGTGGGGGAGTTCTGCCGCCTGGACGGCGCCGGGGAGCGGATTTTGAAAGCGGCCTTTGACCGCATGGGCCTCACCGCCCGGAGCCACGACCGGATTCTGCGGGTAGCCCGGACCATCGCGGACCTGGACGGCGCGGAGACGGTCTCCGCCGCCCATCTGGCGGAGGCCATCCAGTACCGGAATACGGAGATTCTGCGGAGATGACCGTGCAGAAAATCCGGTGAAATCCACGCCTGATGGAAGCCTCCATAAATCAAGACAGATTCAGGGCGCTGCTCCCAAAGGAGCAGCGCCCTGAATTCCCTTTATCTCATACCGATCTCCGATGAAAAGCTTGCTGCCGTTACCGGGAAAGAACCTCAAACTCCCACTCGGGCTCATTGGTAATCCGTACCTCCCGCACTCTCCCCAGACTGTCCAGCTCCAGGAGGCACAAAAAGGCGAACCCTTCCTCATTTCCCAGCAGGAGGCACTTTCTTCCCCGTACTCCTTCGCTGGTCAAGACGCCGGGTACGCACCGCCTCAGTCCCGCCGCCGCCATGTCCTGCTGGACCATGGACAGCAGGGCCAGAGCGTCCTCCGTCCCCTCCTGCCGGTTTTCCAGGAAGGTGCATACACAGTCGCTGCGCAGTAGGGGAGCCAGTCTCTCCGCGCCGCCCTCCCGGAAGAACCGCCCCAGAGCCGCAAAGTCGTGGGCCTCGTCAAACACGACGCCCCCCGCGTACTCGCCCACCGCGCAGTTCCCGGAGAGGACGCACAGGGCGGAGACCACCGTGCCGGGCTTTACCATGTCCCGCTGATCCTCCGCCACCAGTTCCATGGGATGACACAGCTCCACGTCGCCCATCCGGGTGGATACGGTGACGCTGACGAACTTGGTCAGCGGCTCCATCCCCAGGAAGGTCTCCCCCACCCGGGCGTCCCTGACCAGCCCCTGAAGCAGCACCGTCTCCACCTGGGCCTCCACCACGCCGGTACTCTCTCCCGTATCATAGGAGATCCGCAGGGGAAAGCCCGCCATGTTCAGCCGCAGCTCGTCCCCCTCCCGGAGATCCGGCAGCACCCCGGCGCAGACCAGGTCCACCACCGCCGTGTCCCCGCCGTCCTCCCGGCGGACCAGCACACGGCGGCTGAGGGGCCCCGCGTCCTCCGGGGTCACATCCTTTACCATCCGGCAGGTCCACTGGCATCCGGAGGCGGCATGGGTGTCCATGCCCAGCAGCTCCTCCGCTCCGGTCTCCGGGTCCAGCCGGGTGCGGATCACCGCCGCCGCGTCTCCGATGCGGTAATAATAGTAGTCTCCGCCATAGCCGGGAATCCGGCTCCCCTCCGCCATGGCAAGCTCCGCCAGCCGGAAGGCGTCCTCCGGCCGGGCGGCAAGCTCCGTCAGGGCGAAGCTGTCCAAACGCGCCGCCATGGGTTACACCTCGCAATCCACGGCCACCCGGTCGGTCCGGATGGCCTTGCACAGCGCGGACACCTTCTGGTGGCGGGGATCGTTCTTATAAGCCTCCAGATCCTCCAGGGAATCGAAAGCGGAGACCAGGACCGCGTCATAGTTGCCGGGGGCGCAGTTCACGCCTACTTCCTGCTCTCTGATCTGGGGGATCACGCCGTACAGCCCCCGCAGGCCATCCAGGAATGCCTGCACCTCCACATCCTTTCCGGGCTGGAATTTCCACATAACGATATGCTTTATCATAAATAAGCTCCTCCTGCTGTAATATGTAAATCTTATCCTTTTTTCAGCCGCACCCGCCGCTTCTCGTCCATTTTTATCTTGTAAAGCTCCTCGGTGGCGAAACTCAGCTTGGTCACCACGTTCTGCTTTTTGGGGTAGCAGTACAGGCTGTCGTTGTCGGTTGAGATGTCCACACAGTCCTCCGCCCGGACATAGCAGTAATCATACTCCACATGGAGCCCGTACATCCCCAGGGGCGGACGGTGGATGCGGTAGGGCTTCCCATTGTGTTCTCCCTCCACCACAAAGCCGCGTTCTATGTCGTGGGTGAGCCGCGCCGTACCCAGCTTCCGGAACCGCCAGGCGTTTGGAAGGGAGAAGACCTCCACCTCGTCCTCAAAGCGGTACGTTCCCGCCTCCAGCTGGGCCCGGACCTGACCCCGCTCCCACTCGAACCAGTCCGGGGGATAGGCGAATTCCGTCTCCCCCTCCCGGGCGTGAAGGACGCCCAGCTCGTCCAGCTCCCACTCTTTGCCGCAGGCGGCGCAGCGCAGGATGGCCCCATGGCTCTCCATTTTTGATTCCGTCAAACAGTGGGGGCACTGGTAAAGCACCTTGTGGAGCCCCTCCGCCCGGAAGGGCTCGGTGATACGGATGCCCTTCTCCCGCTGCCAGCGGTACTCGTCGTAGTCCATGGCCTGCCGGATGACCTCCCCGATCTCGGCGGCGGACTTATCCGCCACCTCACCGACGGTAAGCACCTGGGTCATGGTGGTGTAAAGGGGCACCTTCCGGGGCTTGCGGTAGTTCCAGAAGGGGGTGTGGAGGTAGTTGCCATGGTGGAGCAGTACCACCACGGGGACCCCCTGCTTCTTCACCAGCTTCCCCAGCGAATCGGGCAGGATGGCGGTGGTGCCGATGGGGGAGTACCGGGCCTCGGGGTACATGCACAGGATGTCCCCGTACTCGTGGAGGACCTTCTTCACCGAGCGCAGCAGAGCCATATCGGTGGTAAACTTCCGCTTGCACAGGCAGCCCAGCCATTCCATGATAAAAGGCCTGCGGTAGTATCCGTCGATGGTAGCGATGTTGTTCACCGAATGGGGCCAGGTAGCAATGGAGCAGAGGTGGAAGTCCACAAAATACATGTGGTTCGACAGCAGAATATAGGGGGGCTTCAGTCCCTCCATATGGATCTTCTCAATTTTGTACTCCTGCCCCATCATGCTCAGACCGCACAGGGCCCGGAGGATGGCTGTGAAGACCTTCCTTTGCCGCAGGGGCGGCCGGGCGGTGTCGTATCGCCTGAGGCTGCCATAGTTGACGTCGATGCTCTCCATATTTTCCCCTCCCTCCCGGCGGATGATACGTTTCCGGCGGGTATCATCACCAGTCTATCATAAAACCGGCAGGAAAGCAAATGGGGATTACGGGAAAAGGGCGGCGACGGGCACAATACCGAATAGAAAATGAGGAGCCGCCCTTACGGACGGCTCCCTGCTATTCATTCCCATTTTCCGCAAGGGTAATTTCAATTGCCCTTCTGACTACATAACGCATATCTCCCGGATGTGTCGTTTTCTGGTTCTCAAAATACGCAGACAGACAACTCATTCCATCGGGTCTGCTTTCAAGCTCCCGCAATCCATTAAACCCGTCCCTGACGGCCTTATATCCCAGCTCCTGGGTCGAGAAGGCGTCCATATCAGGGAAATACGGATAATTGACAACACTCTCAACAAGGGCGTCCGTCGTCATGTTCTCCAATATTTCCTGCGGAATTTGCAGCATTTCTGCCTTGTCTGCATGGCTTTCTATCGAAAACCACTCATCCGTTCCTGGCTTGATGGGATATTCATATGGCCTGTCAATCGTATACCCCTCATCACCTGCAGCAGCGGAAACTTCATGAACATATGCGCTGAACCCGAACACTGTAATCATGACTGCAAGGACCAGCAGGCAGCTCCATAGCCGTTTCGATTTCATGAGAAAGAACCTCTTTTTTCCCCACTTGTTTTTTACATACCCGGTTTATCACCTGTTACCACTAAGGGCAGCCGGTCTCTCAAGAAGCTATATTTACAACCGCCGACCGCCGCCAGCGAATACCGCGTCTAAGTCTGCTCATTCACATACAGGCTGGCCCGGTTCTGGATCAGATCTGCCGTTTCATCCAGGGACTTGTCCCCGGCAAAGTAAGCCCCGGCAGTCTCAGTAATAATTGCCGTCAGGCTCGGGTCCCGGCGGACATAGGAATCGATCGCGTTATAAAGCGCCATCAGCTGATCGCACTCCTCCTGTGTCACGGCATAGTAGGTCAGGTCCACACCCCCGGCGTACGAGTCCTGCCCGACGGGCGTCTCGATCCGCTCTCCTCTTTCATCGTAGAGGTAATTTCCGTCCCCGTCCACAGGATAGACAGGCGTTGCCAGCCGCTCCATTTGCTGTTCAAATGCGGATCTGTTCACAGGAAAGTACCCGAAAGAATCCGCCGTCTCCCCCTGGGGCAGCAGCAGGGTACGCAGAAAGGCCCAGGCCCCTTCTTTTTCCCTGCAATCGCTGCTCATTGCCACGGAGCTGCTGAAGGCAAAGCTGCTGCCAACCTCTCCCCACTCGTTCGGATAGCCCACATAGGAGATGTCATCTCCCAGGATATACTTTGCCCGCTGCGGAAAAGTAAACCCGTCGGCCCACATGCTGTAAAGCATGATCTCCTTGTTCAGGCAGGCGGCTTCCTCGCCGCCGCTGACCGGCTCCCCGGGGAAATCCTTACAGGACCGCAGCAGCGCCTTGAACTCCTCGCCGGTAAAGCTGCAGGTACCCTTCTCCCAGTCCACGAACCGGGACCAGTTCAGCTCCGTCAGATGCTCCAACATGCCGGCCCGGTCGTATCCGGTGGGCAGACAGTCTTCCGGCATGGCCTCCAGGGCCTGCCGCATGTCCGCCGCAGTCCAGGTCATCCGGTCGCCCACCGCGCTTTTGGCGCCGGTGAGGGTCTGCATGGCGAAATACGGGCCGATCTCATACAGCTTTCCATTCATCTCCGCCGCCTGGAATACCCGCTCCATCAGCGCGCCGCGCCCCAGCTCGGGATCGGCGTCGATATACGGCCACAAATCTTCCAGCATGCCGTTTGCCGCCCACCGGCCGGTGGGCGCTGCGTACAGGTCCAGGATATCCGGTATTTTCCCCGCCCCGATCTCCGTAGCCAGGCGTGTCAGGGCGGTCTGCCGGTCTCCATATTGACTGTAATCCGTTACAGAGATACGGTAATCCGGATTCGTCCGGTTGAACTCCATAACAGCCTCCCGAAGAGACCCCGCCAGCTGAAGGGAGGCGAGGGTCAGCACTTTCTTTCCCTCCGGCCCGCCTGCCTCCGCTGGTGTAAGGATGTATGGAAAAACACCCGTGCCGCTTTCCCCATAGCGGGTAACCAGCAGCACCAGCCCTTCATCCTTCCCCTGAAAGACCCTGGGACTGCCGGTCTCCATCCCCAGGTCGATGAGATTCATAACCTGCTCCCCCTCCGCGGCGTCCTTCTGCCAGCGGCAGAGGGTGTTGGCGCACTCGTAATAGAACAGCGCGTCCCCCATTCCGCAGTAAGGTATGGCGGTGGGCGGAAGCGTAAAGGTCTCCCCCCAGTCCCGGGCCTCCTTGTCGATGGTCCGCAGTGTACAGGAGGCATCCCCGTCCTGTCCGTAGGTCCGCTCGAAAAGACCGATCCGTCCGTCTCCCAGGGCGATGGATATCGAAAGGCCCGCGTTCGATGTCAGCGTAAAGTCCGCCGCTCCCGATTCATCCAGCGCGGCAATCCAGTTCTCGCCTGTCGCGAAGACCGTCCCTTCCCCGTCCGCCAGCAGGCTGTATACCGGGCCCAGCGCTTCCTCCAGGGCGGCGTATTCAAACCGGGCCAGCTCCTTTCCTTCCGTATCCAGATTGCGCAGGACGTGCATCTCATTCTGCTGAAATCCCATCCCGTCCTCCCGGGCTGACTGGACCGTTCCGTATTCCATGACCCACAGGGTCCCGTCCGTTCCGGCCTGTATCGCGGCGCTGGATACGAAGCTGTCTCCGGAAAATCCGCTCCGGTAGTCCGGCAGCGTTACCGCCTCGCCGCCCTCCAGAGGAAGGCTCTGGAGCAGAAAACCGCCTCTGTCCGCTTTGCCCAGCAGGTAAACGGTCCCGTCAACGGCGCAGGCCTCGGAGACGCTTTTCAGCTCAGTGGTGTACGCCACCTCCTCCGGGATGTAGACGGTCTGACCGGCGGATGTATCCTCCCCGCCGCAGGCTGTCAGCAGCAGGAGCAGGCACAGAGGCAGAATATACTTTATTCGCATAACCATAGATCCTCCTGTTAAAAATTCAAAAACCCTGCATCCCTGTTCAACACGGTCCCGTCAGGATGTAGGGCTCTGCTTTACTTTTTACTGTCGTGCGACCCTGCGCAGGAATTACCGGTTATGATTGTGTACAACCTTCGTTCCATCCTCTGTCCAGGTGCGATAGATGTAACCGCACTTGGAGTTGCTGCATTTTTCCGTGTACGTGGTCTGGGTTGCGTAAATCGGGCAGGCGTAGAGATAGCCGCCCACAGAATGCTCCAGATAATCGATGGGAGAAGTTCCAATCTGCTTTGTTGAAGATGTAGTGCGGATAGATCCGGTATCACAGAAGCGGCAGGCTTCGGAGTGAGGAGAAATCCCGTCCTCTGCGGCATTTGCGGTGGAAACCCCAGCGGAGAGGATCATCAATACGGCGAAAAGCAGAGAAATGGTTCTTTTTTTCATAATAGCACGTTACCTTTCTTTTGTCAAATTTTTTGTAAGCAGCAGAATTTTCGGTTTGTGGTCAAGATCGCTTTGGGTTGCTCCTATGGACAAGTCCCTGTAGTCGCCTCGGCTGGTTTTGTTGTTCCGTTGATGGAATACGTCAGCACCAGCCGGTAGCTCTTTCCGCTCTCCACTTCGCAGCTCTCAGAAATAAAAACCCGTCCGGTCCCGGAATCGGTCCAGGAATCCACATAGGTATTACCCTGATAGAGCGTTAGAGTCGCCTCCGCTCTGTCCTTTGTGCTATCGGCCTTGAAAAAAACAGAGCAGGTAGCCGTAGTCCCATTGAAGTCCAAAACGGGTTCTACTCGTGTTATTCTAGCATCTAGAGCTTGGGCAGACAGCGCCAAAAGCAACAGCAGCGGGACCGCCAAGGCAAACACACGCTTCCTCATAACCTCACCTCCCCCTCTTTGTGGTTTCACTCATGAAATGCAGGAGAGGCGAGAAACCTCACACGATTTTACAAATTTTTCTAATTTGGCGTTTTGCACAAAGAAACGCTCTCAGCTATGTGCAAAAGGTCATCTAGATCAAAACATCCGTCCACAGAAAAGTGGATATTCAAGTCCGGGTCGATCCACCGTAGCGTGTTCATGTTTCCGGGAGTACGCGCCTTGAAAAATGTGCCGGACAGTTGGCCGACAGTGACGTCAAAGACATCCGCGTCCGATGTGTCGAAACTGGTCAGCGCCCCCTGGCGCATATAAATATAGTCCAAATAAAGAATATCTCCGCTCTCGTTTTCGTATATCACCACTTCCAATCCCGGCAGAACATCCCGCTCCGTCTCCACAAACCCCTCCGGCAGCGCCGTGATCTCATACTGCGGCAGGGTCTCCGGGCTTTGCTCCCCAGAGTATGTGTAGCGGATACCATCCCCGGACCGCTCCACCACCCAGCGCACCATCGCCATCCGCGCCGCCGGGCTGAACGCCATGGCCCCGGCCAGGGTCATACCGCAGACGACGAGAAAGACCGCCGCCCGCCGTACCGCCTGCCGCCACAGCGGACGCTCCCGTCCCCGCAGCCAGCCTGAGGGGTTCGCCAGCATGGCCCGCATCCGCCGCTTATGCCGGCGGGACGGAGCAAAAACCGGGCTGTTGTCTTCCCCGGCTCTTTCCTCCCCCGGTTTCATGGAGTCGATCAGTACCCGCCGCATGATCCGGTCCAATTCCTGATCCGTCATAGCTGAAACCCCTCCTTTTCCAGTATCTCCCGCAGAAGCTGGCGGCCCCGGCTGGCCCTGGTGCTGACCGCCGTCTCCGAAATGCCCAGATGTCCGGCGATCTCCTTGTCCGTATATCCCAAAAGGACCTTCATTTCCAGCACCCTCCGATAGGTATCCGGCAGCGACCGGAACAGCTCTACCAGCGCCGTATAGTCCGATACGTCCGCGGCTCTCTCCGAAACGGCTTGCCAGTCCTCCAGCTGTACCGTCCGCTTCCGCTTCCGCAGAATCATAAGCGCCTCATTCTTCACTATAGAAATGAGCCAGAAGGGCAGAGCCTCACATGGAATTTCATAAATTTTTTCAAAATGCCGGATCACCTGCATAAAGGCATTCTGAACGGCGTCCTCCGCCTCGCTCTGATCCCTTAATATGTTCATTGCGGTACGTTCCATTTTAACATGGTACCGCTGATAAATTTCCGCGAATATCTTCCGGTCCCCGCCGCTCTCCAGAGCGGCCAGATAAAAAGATAGCATCGTCCCAACTCCCGCAAGCCTGTCCCGCTGTCACTGAGACAAGTGTAGCAAATTGGAAAATATAAGTCAACTATTGGTAGATATCCTGCTTTTCTGTGCGAAACCCCGTTTGGATGCCCTCTGCGGACGTATGCGGGGTATGATACACAACCTGGAGTGGAGGCTTTTCAGCCTCCGCTCCAGGTTGTCAAAAAAGCCCTCCGCAGGAGTTTTCCGCCCGCAGGCGGCAAATACAATTCAATCGTTTTTCCTGCGGCGCTTCACGGGAAAATCTTCTTGTCTGACGAGAAAAATCCCCGCCCATCCGGCATCCCCCGATGATGAATACAGGTTCTCAGACCAGCAGCATACACTCCATTCCCGGAACCCGTAGCGTCAACCGGTCCTGGACCGCCGCGAACTGCTGGCCGGAAATGACGTCGGTGGCCAGATGCCGGGGCCAGGAAATCGAAATCTCCTCCATGGCCTCTCCGGCATTGAGAATCGCAGCGGTGATCTCCTCACCCTCCTCCCGGGCGAACGCCAGCAGGGGCCCCCGGGCGCACAGCCACCGCAGCTCCCCGGACTGTAGGGAGGGCCGCTCGCCGCGCAGCTTCCCCAGCAGGGTGAAATGCTTTTGCAGCGCCTGGTCCTCCCGGCCCCAGGGGTAAGTCCCCCGGTTAAAGGGGTCCTCAAACCCCTCCATGCCCGCCTCGTCTCCGTAATAGACCATAGGCGAACCGGGGAAAGCGTACAGCAGCACCGCCCCCGCCCGGAGCAGCCGCGTCCCCCGCTCCCGTTCCTCCGGAGACATGCGGTACTCCGCCCGGACAGTCCGGTCCTCCGGTCCGCCATCGGGCCCTGTCCCCAGCACCGTCAGGACGCGGGGCGTATCATGTGTCCCCAGCAGATTCATGGCACTGTAGAAAGCCGGCCGGGGGTAGTTCTCCCGGATGGTCTCCATGGCCTCCATGAAGTCCTCCGCTCCGCCCCCCTGCAAATAGGCCAGAGCCGCCGTCCGAAAGGGGTAGTTCATCAGTCCGTGGGTCTCCCGGCCCAGGAGGTATTTCCGCCGCTGGTCATAGGCGATCTTGTTGCTGCCGTCCTCCCAGACCTCTCCCAGCAGGAAGCTGTCCGGCTTCTCCCGGACCATAGCGGTGCGGATTCCGGCGATGAACTCGTCGGGCAGCTCGTCGGCCACATCCAGCCGCCAGGCGTCCGCCCCCGCCCGGAGCCACCGGCGGATGATGGAGTTTTTCCCCTCGATGATGTATTCCATATAGCTGGGGCAGGTCTCGTTGACGGCCGGCAGGGTCTTCACCCCCCACCACGCATCATACCGGTGGGGCCAGAACAGAAACGCGTACCAGGGATAGTAAGGGCTCTCCCTGCTCTGAAAGGCTCCCAGGTCCGGATAGGTGCCGTCGGCGTTGAAGTACCGGCTGTTGCTGCCGGTGTGGTTGAAAACGCCGTCCAGCATGACCCGGATGCCCAGCTCATGCGCTTTCCGGCACAGGCGGCGGAAATCCTCCTCACTGCCCAGCATAGGGTCGATCTTCTCGTAGTCTCCGGTGTTGTACCGGTGGTTGCTGTCGGACTCAAAGATGGGACAGAAATAGATGGTGCCAACCCCCAGGGATTTCAGATAATCCAGCTTCTCCTCCACCCCCGCCAGACTCCCGCCAAAGAAGTCCCGGTTGCGGATCTCACCCTTTTCGTCGGGGAGGTACTCCATGCTCTCCTCCCAGTTCTGATGGACGGTCCGGCACCCCGGCATCCCGGCGGGATCGGGAATGGCCGTCCGGCGGAAGCGGTCGGGGAAAATCTGGTATGTGACCCCCCGGCCGAACCAGTCCGGCGTGGAGGCCGAGCCGTCATAGACGGTCTGCTGCCACCAGCTCAGCTCTTTCTCCTCCTGGCACAGTCCGTTTTTGCCCAGCCACAGGGTCTTTCCCCCTTCCCCCTGGAGGCGGAAGGCGTACCAGACCAGTTCCGGCTGCTCCGGCGTCTCGTAGGCGGCGGTGAGTACCGCCCGGCCATCCTCCCCGCCGGCCGGAGTCAGGGGCTGCTCCCAGTAGGCGTCCGCAAACTCCTCGAAGAGGAGCAGCGCCCCGGAGGAAAACTCCTGAGGCGGGCGGAGCGTTACGGTGACGGCGGCGCCGCAGGGAGCGGCGCCGTAGGGGGTCTTGTACCGGGTGTCTCTGGAATCAAAGATCGTCGTCATACAGATGCTTTCCTTGCTGTCGTATTTTTCGAGCCCTTATGGCAGCAGCGTGCCTTCCGGCACCACTGTATAGCCGGTATCGCCGGGGGCGAAGTAGTCGTTGAGGATCTGTACGGCCGTGGCAGCCACGGCCGCGCCACTGCGCCCCTGCTCGATGACCACCGCCACGGCGATCTCCGGCTCCTCGAAGGGGGCGAAGCAGACGAACACGCCGTTGGCCACTACGTCGCCTACCTGGGCGCTGCCAGTCTTGGCGCCGGCGGAGACGATGCAGTCCTTGAAATCCCCCGCCAAGGACCCCCTGGTCACCAGGTCCCCCATGCCCTTCTTCACCGCCGCCACGGTCTCCTCCGCGAGATCGAGATCCGACAGGACCTGGGGCCCATGGGTGTAGAGGACCGCGCCGCCGTCATAGCTGGTCACGTCCCGCAGCAGATGGGCGTCCAGCCGCTCCCCGCCCCGCAGGAGGACGGCGATATAGTTGGCCAGCTGGAGGGGCGTATACAGCTGCTGGGCCTGCCCGAATCCCGCCCAGGGGGACTGGTCCTCACCCGGTGCGTTCTCGTGGCGGGAGCCCACCCGCTCGCTGATCTCAATGCCGGTGTACTCCCCCAGCCCGAAGGCGGCGGCGTACTCGTTGAGCTGGTCCATCCCCAGCTGATAACCCATCTCCGCGAAGAAGTAGTTGCAGGAGACGGTAATGGCATCGCTGACGTTGATGCGCCCGTGCCGCCCTCCGCTGCTTTTGTAGAGCCAGCATTTTGCATAGCTGTTGGGGTCCCCCGGATAGGTCCAGTTGCCGGTCGCGTTGATCTTGGTCTTGGTGTCGATGATGCCTGCCTCCAGCGCGGCGGCGGCGGTCATCGGCTTAAAGGTAGAACCGGGCGCGTAAGCCCCGTTCACCGCCCGGTTGGTATAGGGGGCCGCCGGGTCCTGGGAGAGTTCTTCGTAGTCCTCCTGATAAGTCCTCTGGCTGTAGGTGGGATAGGTGGCCAGGGCCAGGATCTCGCTGTCCTTCACGCTGACCACGGCGGCGGCGCCGCCGATGGTCTTCATCCGCTCCCGCTCCTCGTCGGTCTTGGCTCCCGCCTTGGCGGCCTCCACGCCGTTGGCCAGAGCGGCCTCCACCTTCGCCTGGAAGTCGATGTCAATGGTCAGCGCCACCGTGCCGCCCGGCTGCGGATCAATGGTATACAGCTCGCTGGTGATCTTTCCGTTCTGGTCGGTGGTAATGGCCCGGGTGCCCTCCCGGCCCCGGAGCCAGGACTCGAAGGCCAGCTCCACACCGTCCTTCCCCACCTGCTCGTTGAGCTGATAGTAGTGATAACCGCTCAAGTCCTCCCCCGCCTCCTTGGCGGTATTGTAGGGCTCGTTGAGGGCAGCCTGGGCCTCCCTGTCCGGGATGGAGCCGATCCTCCCCAGGATGTGCGCGGCATAGTCGGTGTGATACTGGCGGACAGCCTTGCTGTCCACCACCGCGCCGGAGAACCGGCCGTCATTGAGCAGGGAGATGAGTTCCACCTCCACATCCTCCGCCAGAAGGTAGGGCACCGTAGCGGCGTTGCGCTCCAAGGTGCGCAGGCGCAGCTCATAGAGTACCCCCAGGGTCAGCCTTGCCTCCTGCTCCGTAAAGCTCTCCGGAATGCCGAAGTCCTTCCGCATCAGCTCCATGAGCTGATCTGCGGACAGGGCGGAGGAGGCGGACAGCTCAAATTCCTTCAGCAGCTTTCCGCTCATAAGGGGCAGCTTGGTATCCGCCGTGATCTCCGTAAGAGACCAGTCCCGGTCCCGCAGAAAATTCTGAAACCGGACCCGCTGGGTGCCGGTGGCCTCCGGGAAGGTGTAGGAATAGGGCGCGTTCAGGGACACCGGCAGCCCGTCCTCCCAGGCGATCCCCTGCTCCTGAAGCAGCCGCAGCAGCCGCAGCATGGCCCGGGCCACGCTCTCGGAGTGGACCGTGCCGTTCTCACCGGGGACAATGGCAGGATCGTCCTCCACCAGTTTCGGATCAAAGGTCACGGTATAGATCTGCCGGTTGGAGACCAGCACCTTCCCGTTGCGGTCCGTAATGCTCCCCCGGAAGGTTTTCACCTTCTGGGTAGTGGTCACCTGGGTGGCCGATTCGGACAGATAGTCCGCCCCGTGGACAATCTGCGCGTCATAGAGGACGCACACAAAAAAGGCCAGACAGATGGCGTAGGCAATCAGCAGAAGGTTGGACCTTCGAAAAAAATGTCTCTCGTATTCCAAGGGCAGTTCCTTTCTCCACTGGTTTTATCAGTAATCCGCCGCGCATCGCCGGAAGACCGTCCGGTACAGCGGCAGCACGATGAGCAGGGCCGGCAGGGTCAGCAGGGTTTCCCCCAGGGTAATTTGCGCCATAAGGCCCAGGTACCGTCCGCCGGCCAGAATCTGCACCACCATCCGGAAAGCTCCCGTCGCCAGCAGTCCCAGGGAGGACACGATCAGCGCGCACAAAAATCCTCTGGACAGCAGCCTGCCGGCGACCCCGCCGGAGAGAGCCGCGATGACAGGGAAGATGATGGCAAAAAATCCCCGGAAAGGCGCCGGCAGCAGCAGGTCGCACAGCACGCCAAATATCAGGGCAAACACCGCCCCCCGCCGGGTCCCCTCGAACATGGCCACCGCCGCCGGCAGCATGGGGTACAGGAACGGCGTCAGCCCCAGTATCCGAATATTGCTGAAAAACATGGCCTGGAGGGCGCACAGAAGCATGGTCGCCAGAGCGTACACCACCCATTTGAAGACACGATAGCTTTTAGGCTGCATAATGTATCCTGTTCCTTACATAAAAACGAAATGACGTAATCGGGCCGCCGGCCGGGCCAGCCGCAAATCTGTCCATCCGGCACCTCACGCCTGTAATGCGGGTCACTCCACGATGTCGAAGCTGGTGACCACATAGATCTCCGTCAGGTCCTCCAGCGTCATTTCCGGACGCAGCACCGCGTACCGGGCCAGGCCGTCGTCCCCGGTGCGGACCTCCTCCACGTAGCCGATCACCACCTGGGAGGGGTAATATCCCCCCAGGCCGGAGGTGACGATCAGGTCCCCGGCCACCACGTCCGGCTCCGCGCCCAGATAGGCCAGGGCCATCCGTCCCTCGCTCATCAGGGAGAAGTCCCCCTGTGCCAGGGCGCTGCTCCCGCTGCGGAACACCAGCGCGCCTATGGAGGACTCGCTGTCCAGAATGGTGCGCACCGTGGCCCAGTTGAGTCCCGCCTCGGCCACCACGCCCAGCAGGTACCCCTCCTCCGTCACCACACAGTCCCCCACCTCAATATCGTAGGCGGTGCCCTTGTTGATGGTGAGCAGGCTGTACCAGTTGGACGAATCCTGCACCAGCACCCGCGCGGACTCCAGATGGAGGTCCCGGCGCTGCTCACGCAGCTCCGCCACCTTGCGCAGGTGGGCGTTTTCCTCCCGGTCGAAGGTTGCCTGCCGGACCTCCTCCTCCATCTCGGCGATCTGGAGCTTCAGCTGCCGGTTCTCCTCCTTCAGCGCGTCAAACTCCGTAAAATAGTCCATCCAGCCGCCGAGGGTCTCCGTGACTGCGGCGGACAGGGACCGGAAGGGGGAGGCCACGATCCCCGCCAGATTGGGCAGGGCGGCGGAGGTCGCGGAAAAATAGCTCATTACGCTCAACACCACGGCAATCGCCGCTGCCAGGGATAAAATCATAATCAAAAACCGGTTGGATGAACGCTTCAATACACATCCTCCTCAGCGGAAAACAGCTGAATGCCAAAGTCCGCCAGCATCTTTCCCAGCAAATACAGGGGCAGGCCCATCACGTTAAAGTAGTCCCCCTCGATCCGGGAGACAAACAGCGCCGCCTTCCCCTGAGCGCCGTAGGCCCCCGCCTTGTCCATGGGTTCCCCGGAGCGGATATACCCCCAAATCTCGTCCTGCGTCAGCGGACGGAAGGTGACGGCGGTGGTTTCCGCCCGGGTCTCCATCCGCTCCCCCCGGCACAGCGTCACGCCGGTACAGACGTGGTGGGTCCGCCCCGAGAGGACGGAGAGCATGGTGAAGGCCTCCACCTGGTCCTGGGGCTTGCCCAGCCGGAGTCCGTCCAGGAAGACCATGGTGTCGGCGGTGATAATGACCGCCGCCGGGTCCTCCGCCAGGGTCCGGGCGGCCTCCGCCTTCTTCCGGCAGATGGAGGAAACAATTTCCTCCGGAGAGAGGGCGGGGTCATAGTCCTCCTCTGTCCGGAGAACGAGAATGTCAAAATTTTTGATCCCAATCTGCTTCAGGAGCTGTTTTCTTCTGGGGGATTGGGAGGCCAGAATGATTCTCGGCATAGTTTTTCCTTCCGGCGCTGCGCGCCGGCTTCGCTTTCTTTTTTGATCTGCGGCCCAGGGGGCCGCGTCTGCTTTTTCTTTTCGGCAGCCCTCTCTGCACCGCACCGATGGCGATGGCGGCAGACCGAGTATAGAAGCGGCGCCGCAGCGAAATTTTTCGTAAGAACCCGTGGGTAGGACCACCAGACCGGCGCACCAACGAAGAATTCACCGGCAGAACATCCCCGGCCCGTCAGAGGGAGCCCAAACACCCCCGTAATGCGGGGGATTCTCAAGGGACGGAACGCCCCTTGAGGGTGCTTTTGCTTCTTTTCGCACAAGCGAAAAGAAGACTCCCGCGTATCAGCGCCCCGTGGAGCCGAATCCGCCCGCCCCCCGGACGGTCTCCGGAAGAGCCTCCACCACCTCTGTCTCCGGGTGCAGTACAGGAACGATCACCAGCTGGGCGATCCGGTCCCCGGGCTCTACCACGTAGTCCTCCCCCCGGTAGTTGTGAAGCCCCACGCTCATGGGCCCCCGGTAATCGCTGTCAATTACGCCGATGCCGTTGGTCATGGTAATCCCGTGGCGGATGCCCATGCTGCTGCGGACGGCCATGATGCCCACATACCCCTCCGGGATGGCGGCGGCGATCCCCGTGGAGATGAACGCCTCTCCGCCCGCCGGAACCACCACCGGTCCGTCGATGCAGGCGTGGAGATCCAGCCCCGCCGCCCCCTCGGTGGCATAGTAAGGCAGGGGGATATCTTTCCCGATCTTATCCGAAATGACCTTGATCTGTAATTTCATCATAACATCCTTTGTAACCGTATTATTCCACGCCTCGATAAAAAAGACCCCGCGTGTAGTTCTCCGGCGGCTCTCCCGCCTCGCCCCGGTAAAGCCGGACGATCCGCGCGCATTCCTCCGGCGATTCCGTAGTGAAGCGCAGATTGGCCCAGCGCAGGCCGCACCGCCGGTATTCCGGCTTGTCCGCCAGATAGAGGATCCTGCCGTTCTCGATCTCGCTGCGGCAGCCAAAAGCCGGGAGTACGGGGAAGTCCTCCCCCCGCCGGTCCGTCAGCGTATGGACGGCGGCACAGGGCGACGCCCGGCCCTGCCGGACTTCGCAGCCCCTTCCGGCGTTGGAGATGAGACAGTTCTCCGTAATCATCAGCGGCAGGCGTCCATAGACCGCCGCCTCGCAGGCCAGGGGTTTTTTCAGATCTCTGATCTGCTCATAGCGCAGCTCGAAGGAGAGCGCGGCGCTTTCCAGCCCCCAGGCCAGGCACTGGGCCAGGGAGCGGCTGTTGAACACGTTCAGTCCCGGCCCGCCCCGCATGGCAAGCCCCGTCCGCTCCCCAAGGACCAGCTGGCCCAGGTTCTGCACCGCCAGGGAGGTACATCCCAGCGCCTTTCCCCGCTCCAGCAGGGAGAGCAGCTCCGGCAGCTCCCGGTCCACACAGATGCGGGGCAGCAGGGCGCACAGCTCCGTTCCCCGGTCCCGGAGGGCAGCCGCAGAAAATTCCCCGGCCCGCTCCACGGGAAGATACACAATATCGGGAGCCAGCCCCGCCAGCTCCTCCGTCAGCTGCTCCGGAGCATACAGCGTCACCGTCAGTCCGGGGTCCGCGCCCCAGGCGCAGCCATCCTCAGGCATGTCCGGCGGGGAGGCCTCCCGCCGCTCCGGCGGCGCGGTCCGCAGAGCCGCCAGGGCCTCCAGGCCATCCCGCCGCAGGGCGTTTACCGCTCTGGCGGGAAGAGAGAGTCCCGGGTCCAGCGAGACCTCCGCCTTCTCAGCCCGGAAGACAGTGCCGCCGGTCTTGCCCAGACGGCTTTTTACCTCCTCCGCCTCCAGGGGACGGCTGCGTGCGGCCTCCGGGACGGGCCCCTCCGCGGCGGCAGTATTTCCCTGGCCGTCGGAGACCTCCAGCCGCGCGGGCTCTCCGGCGCAGAACCGTGCGGACATAGCCACCGGCACCGTACGCAGGTCTCCCCGGTCATAGGCGGCCTTCACCTCCCGGAACAGCTCCTCGGGGCTGGCGGCGTCCTCTCCCCGGGAACCGAACATATCCGGACCGGGCCGGCCCCGCCAGTAGCCGTCTGTAAAGCCCTCCCGGGAAAAGGCCAGCTCCAGCTGCCGCCGCTCCTCGGGTGTGGGCTTTCTTTTTTCCTGCAAAAGGGCGGCGTAGATCCGCGTGACCACCGCCACATATTCGGGCCGTTTCATCCGGCCCTCCAGCTTCAGAATGGACACGCCCATATCCCGCAGTTCCGCCAGATGGTCCGCCAGGCTGGCGTCCTTCAGGCTCAGGGGATGGCCCGGCTTCCCTCCGTCAAACCGGTAGGGCAGGCGGCAGGGCTGGGCGCAGGCCCCCCGGTTGCCGCTGCGCCGCCCGATGAGGGCGCTCATGGCGCACTGGCCGGACCAGCACATGCACAGTGCCCCGTGCGCGAAGACCTCAGCGGCAATGGGGCTGTTCCGGCAGATGAAGGCCGCGTCCTCGCGGCTCAGCTCCCGGCCCAGCACCACGCAGCGCATCCCCAGACGGGCGGCCTCCTCCGCCCCCGCCAGGGTGTGAACGGTCATCTGGGTGGAGCCGTGGAGGGGCAGGTCCGGGACAGTCTTACGGGCCAGAGCCGCCAGCCCCCAGTCCTGGACGATGATCCCGTCCACGCCGCACCGGCTGGCCAGCCGCAGCAGCTCCTCCGCCTGGGGCAGCTCCCGGTCGGAGAGGAGGGTGTTGACCGTAAGGTACACCTTCACCCCCCGGAGATGGCAGTACCGTACCGCCTCCGGCAGCTGCTCCGGCGTGAAATTTTCCGCGCCCCGGCGGGCGTTGAACGGGCCGCAGCCCAGATAGACGGCGTCCGCGCCGTTCTGCACCGCCGCCTCCATGGCTTCCCAGCGGCCGGCGGGAGAGAGCAGCTCCATGGCTTACCGCTTCTGCTGGAGCTTCAGCAGCTCCCGCCTGCACTCGCTCAGCTCAGCCTTGGCCTTCCCGGCCTCGTCCAGGTAGCCCTTCAGCTGGCGGCGGAGGTTTTCGGCGGCAGACTGCTGCTTGAGCAGCTCGTCGGCCAGGTTAGTGGCGGCCAGTACCGCCGCATCCATGCGGCTGACACGGCCGGAGGAGAGGATATCCGTCATTTTTTCGTCCACCAGCGCGGCCACCTTCTGCATGTAGGAGGGGCTTTCCTCGCTTATCAGAGTGTAATCTGTGCCATTGATGGTGACGTCGGTTCTGTTTGCCATCTTCCTGCGCTCCCTTCTATCCCCTGCGCGTACAATCTTACAGATTATTAGTATAGCAGATTCTTCCGGAAAAGCAATCGTATTTTTGGGAGTGTCCAAATACGCAGTTAAAAGAAGTCAAAAAGGGAACAGGGGACAGAAGAGCCTGGATGTCTGGAACGATAGCGGTGCTTTTGAAACCCGAAGCGGTTATAGGCCCGTACGAAAACAGCTAAGACATCTTGAAGATTTTCCAGCTTTCGCGGAAAACACCTGCTGCGGCGTGCCAGAGTAGGGATATAATGGCGCAGATCAGCATTGACACCCTCCACGGTGAAGGTGTCATTTTTGTTGTGAATATTGAAGATATGCTTCCCCGGAAAGACGACATCCAGATATCCAGAGTACCCATCTGTGCAATAACGTTCCGCATCAGGGGCTGCGTCTACCATCTTCTGAATCGTTTTGGAGGTCTTATCACGGCTCACAACATGGCCTATGATCTGCCGCGGCTCCCGGCTTACCATCGTCATGATGTAGATATTTTCCCGTGTTTCTGTGCGGGGCTTGTACTCCAGAAACCAGTATAGTTCATCCATTTCCACAGTTTTTACCCTGCTTGTGGATATCGTTTCAGGCTTCTCGGTCCGAATGGCCTTTTTTTATCCAATTCATTACATTGGATTTGTTCATTCCCAGAATTTTTCCCACACCCCGACCACTGACTCCCCCGTAGTACATTTTGATTGCCAGTTCTTTGGTTTCTTCAGGATACTCATGGCGTTTTGGCTCAATGGTGTAATATATGCCGCACTCCTTACACTTGCAGCGTTGGCTCCCCGAGCTGTTGCGCCCTGCTTTCACCTGGTTTTCTATCTTTCCACATTTCGGGCATTTCTTCCATGCCTCTATCGTTTGTTTTCTCATATTCCTTATTATAGCATAATAGCTTTAGTTTGGACACTCCCTTTGGCTGACCCTCTGTTCGTACAGCCGCCTTCCTCCAGCCCTTGCCGGGGGTGTGCGGTGCTGCCTTTGTGACATGCAAACATGACCTAATCAATAAAATGGAGGATAAACGGCAATGCAGCAGTCAAAATTGGACTCTTCACCGATTGTATACTATACCAGCGAAAACAAGTGCGGTGAATGGATCGTATTTCTTCATGCCGCATTTGTGGATCACAAGATGTTTCAATCCCAGATTGAATACTTCCAGGGCAAATACAACATACTGGCGGTTGACATTATCGGACATGGAAAATCAACAGATACGGAAAGGGGGGACAGCCTGGCGAAAATGGCGGTATGGATATACGATATTATGAAAGCCGAAAAAATCGACAAGGTACATATTGCGGGCGTTTCATTGGGCGCTGTATTGGCACAGGATTTCGCAAATCGATATCCCGAATCCGTAAATTCGCTTGCCTGCTTTGGGGGATATGACATCAACAATTTTGATGAAAAAATGCAGAAAAAGAACAGCGCTTCACAGATGCTGATGATGCTGAGGGCTTTTGTTTCGATCAAATGGTTCGCAAAAGCGAATAAGAAAATATCCGCCTTTTCCACACAGGCGCAAAATGATTTTTACAATATGAATGTTCAGTTCCCAAAGAAATCCTTTTTGTATTTGGCATCCTTGGGCAGTATGGTAAATGTATTCCAAACAAAGCAGAGAACGTATCCTTTATTGATCGGGTGCGGAGAATTTGATATACCCGGGGAACGAAAAGAAGTAGAGCGCTGGAAAAGCAGAGAGCCCCAGGCAAAGGTTGTCGTTTTTGAAAACGCGGGACATTGCGTAAATATGGATGTGCCCCGGAAGTTCAACGAAGTCATGGAAGAATTTTGGGCAGATCATAAACGCTGTCAGTCAAAAGACCGCTAAGAGCAGCCGCCAGAATTTCTTGAGCTGTAAATACTACACGGCTGCAATATCCGCCTTCTTTTCAATTTTTCGCTTGTACTTCTCCCCAAACCGCTATATAATAGACAAGGTAAAAACATCCCCTGCGGGGGCGGAAAATAACGAAGGAGGGCTTTGCCATGAAACGGATCGGTATGCTGACCAGCGGCGGGGACTGTCAGGCCCTGAACGCGGCCATGCGGGGCGTCGCCAAGACGCTGTTCAACTCGGGAGAAAAGGTGGAGATCTACGGTTTTCAGGACGGCTACCAGGGACTGATCTACGGACGGTTCAAGCTGCTGACCTACGCCGACTTTACCGGCATCCTGACCAAGGGAGGCACGTTCCTGGGGACCAGCCGCACACCCTTCAAGACCATCCAGATACCCGGAGAGGACGGGGTGGACAAGGTTGCGGCCATGAAGCAGACCTACTACAAGCTCCAGCTGGACTGCCTGGTCATCCTGGGGGGCAACGGCACCCATAAGACTGCCAACCTCCTGCGCACCCAGGGCCTGAACGTCATCACCCTGCCCAAGACCATCGACAACGACCTGTGGGGCACGGACATGACCTTCGGCTTCCAGAGCGCGGTGAACGTGGCTACCGAGGCCATCGACTGCATCCACACCACCGCCGCCTCCCACGGGCGCATCTTCATCGTGGAGGTCATGGGCCACAAGGTAGGCTGGCTGACGCTGAACGCGGGCATCGCCGGCGGCGCGGACATCATCCTCATCCCGGAGATCCCCTACGATGTGGATAAGCTTGCCAAAAAAATCAAGGAGCGCCACGAGAGCGGCAGCCGCTTCACCATCCTGGCGGTGGCCGAGGGCGCCATTTCCAGGAAGGACGCCGAGCTGAGCAAGAAGGAGTACAAGAAGAAGCTGGCCAACCGCAAGCACCCCTCTGTCTCCTATGAGATTGCCGAAGAGTTGGGCAAACGCTGCGGCCTGGAGGTCCGGGTGACGGTGCCCGGCCATACCCAGCGGGGCGGCAGCCCCTGCGCCTATGACCGGGTGTTTGCCTCCCGGCTGGGCAGCGAGGCAGGCAAGCTAATTCTGAAGAACGAATACGGCTTCATGGTGGGCTACAAGAACCGGGAGATTGTGAAGGTCCCCCTGGAGGAGGTCGCCGGAAAACTGAAGATGGTGGACCCTGATTCCTCCATCGTGAAAGAGGCGAAACTGCTGGGCATCAGCTTCGGCGATTAAACGGAAATATATGCGGAAAGCCCTGCGGCACAGCGCCGCAGGGCCTCTTTTTGTTTCTTATTTCAGGGGGATCATGACCCCGCAGACGGAGATGGCGGTGAGGCTGTCCACGTCCACGAGCTTCCGAGGAATATAATTTGTCTTCAATGCATAGAACCGCTGTAAAAGCAGCATTCCTTCTTCATCGCTGTCTGCTTCGCCGCCCCAGCACCCAGTGCCCCCCCGGGTATACTCTGCGGTAACAGTGCTGCCATCTTCGCTGTAAAGAATGATCTCCTGGTACTCAACGCAGCCATAGTAGCCATCGCGCGCGTTTTTAGGGACCCATGCATGATGACCTTTCAAAGCATCGCCCTCAATACGGACCAGCACGCTGATTGGGGAGATCATGATTTCTGTGATAGTAGCTTCCACATCCAGTGTGGTCACCGGAATATTGGGCTCCAGATGGATGGTGGTATAGGGAAGATCAATGGTTATTTCCCCGAAATCCCACGTTCCATTACAGACGGGGTCCAGGATCTTCTCCTGCCTCTCCGTATCGTACCATATTTTGCAGAGGTCATATATCTTTAACTGCATCCGCTGTCCGTTATAGCTCTCCCCAGGGAAAAAAGTGCCGCTGTGAAGCATAAAGTTGAGCTTGTTATCTGTGGGATCATCGTCCGGTAACTGCCAGATGCCCCAGCTCTCACCGCCTCTCCCCATATCGGGAAAAGTCAGGTCTATATCGCCGGGTCTGTTTCCAAATTGATAATCGCCTTCTCTCAGAACAGTTCCTTCTGGCGCTGTGAGTTCCAGGCCCAAATATAAATCAAGATTGTCTCCCACGCAGTCAGTGATGGTGACCGTCCAGCCGTGATTCTCCACAGACTTCCCAATAAATGCGCTGCTCTGTTCATACCCCTCACTTTCTCCAAAAACCAGATCATGCAGGGTAGGCGAAGCCACCACCCCCGCTACGGCCCCAGTCACCAGCAGGCACACCACCGCCGCTGCGGCGGCGATCCGACCCGCCCCCAGCCGCAGGCGGCGGGTCCTGATCTCAGGCCGGTCCGCAGTCCTGCGGCGGCGCAGGCTCTCCGCCAGCGCCTTCTTGCTCTCCGCTGTCAGCCGGACCCGGTCCAGCCCGGTCTTGTATCGCTCAAAATCCTCGTGCATACTCCGTACCTCCCAGCATGTTTCTCAGTTTTTCCTTGCCCCGTTTCAGATGGGTACTCACCAGCGCCGGGGACCGGCCCAGCAGGGCGGCGATCTCCTTCACCTCATAACCCTCGTAGTACCGCAGGAAAATAACCTCCCGGTACATGGCGGGCAGGGCCTGGACCTGCGCCAGCAGACCGCCGTCCTCCGGCTCCGGGTCCTCCGCCGCCAGCCGGAGGGACTCGTCCAGCGGGACCCGGCGGCGGAACCAGGCGGTCTTCCGCCAGTTCTTGCACTCGTTCACCGCCACCCGGATCACCCAGGCCCGCTCCTGGACCGGGTCCGGGAACTCCCGGGGGTTCTCCAGCAGCTTGATGAGGACCGTCTGGCAGATGTCCTTGGCGTCGTCCATATCGCCCAGCCAGGTCTTGCCGGTCCGCAGGATCAGATCGGCGTAGTGTTCCACCAGATATTCCGCCCGTTCGTCGGTCATAGGCATCACCCCTTTCACTGAGAAAACAAGACAGGGAGGGGAAATCTGTCAAACAAGTGAAAAATTTTTGTGATCCGCGCCCTACTCCAGCAGCAGGAAGTCTGTCCCCACATCCGGGAACATGCCGATCAACTCACTGGCAGCAGGCTGGGGGAGGATCTCCAGATCAGCGGCCTCCAGGATTTGGCGCGTCCGGGCGTCGAGCGCATGGCCCTCCCCTCCGTTCAGGCCCCTTGTGTATTTTGGGGCATATTCCCAGAGGGCATTCATCAGCGCGGGACGGTGGATGACGGTCCCGTCCCACTCTTTCCGGGTTTCCATCAGCTCATAGACAGGCACACAGCTGAACTCCTTTGCAAAAAAGAGATAGCTCATGGTCCTGCTTATACCGGCGGTCCGGTCCTGAGATGTCACTTTGGCAAGGGTGAGCGCCGCGGCAGACAGCTCCGCGTTCCAGATGGGGAAGCAGACCGCCAGCAGCTCTTTGTAAGTGCTGGTCTCCAGCCAGTAGATGCCGTTGGCAAGGGTCCGGTGGCGCAGCGTATAGCCGTCCGGCGTGTGGTACGGCACGGGGAACGTGCCGAAATACTCCGGGTGGACCTCTATGGCATGGAGGCTGAGATCATGGAAGATCTCCTCCGGAACGGGCTTTCTCTTGTGGTTAGCACGATATTTGCTGATCTCATATTGCACGATCCGCCAGCCGCTGGCCGCGTCATCCAGAGCGAAGAGGCGCAGGCCGTCCATTTTTTTGCCGTAGTTCCGAACTTTTGCAGCTATAGGCGCGCCGTCCAGCACGGCGAAAAATTCCTTCCAAAAGGTCTCTTCCTGGCCGGTCTCTATGTAGTATACGCCGGGAGCCCACTCCTTGACGCTTTTAATCGGACCAGTTTCCTCTTCCAAATCAGGCAGGTAGTCTTCTAATTTCATATCGCTCCCTCCTTTGCTGTCAGTGTACCATTCTGGTTGTCATTAGTCAACATTTATTGTATCCCCATGACAACGTATGGACATGCTAAACTAAATAAAAAAGGGGGGGTAGCCGATGTTACCGGTAGGGGAAAATGTGAGAGCGTTGAGAGATGAGCGAAATCTCTCTCAAGGGCAGTTAGCCGAAAAAATTGGTGTTACACGCGCAACAATTGCCACGTATGAATCGGGAAACAGGCTTCCATCTCTATTTAAGCTGATCCGGCTGTCACGGGCATTAGGGGTAACGACTGACTATTTACTGGGCGTCAGCAAAGATAAAGACGCCTTCCTGGATGTCTCCGGGCTCACGCCCAAACAGATCGAGTCTCTTGACGCGATCATCGAGAATTACAGGGAGTGCAACGGCACATCTGACGAGTAGGGGAGCGGCATCCGTCCCCGCGCTGATATAAAGAGGCCCCGCGCCGGTCCGGCGCGGGGCCTGCAAGTATTGCGCTTACATCAGCGGTTCCAGATTCAGCACGGGGTGACCCTTCTCCGTCAGGAAGTTCAGCAGCTCCTCGGGATCGGAGGTGATGGTCTCGTCTCCCACCATGCCGCAGAAGTCGTCGATGCCCAGCAGCTCCTTGGCGGTGGCGTTGAGCCGGGGGGCCACGTCGTCTTTCAACTCCTTGGGCATCCAGACGATGCGGGAGATGCCGCCCTCGGCGGCGGCGAACTTCTTGGAGGCGATGAAGTGGCGTCCGTGGCCCATGAAGCCCGGGGTCTGGACGCCGCCGCCGGTCATGGAGGCCAGCTCGCCGAAGGTCATGCCGGTGGGGGTCATGCCCTTGAACTCACGGTTGCAGATCACCAGACCGTTGGAGATGGGCTCGATGCCGCAGATGCACTCGAAGCAGCCGCAGGAGGTCATGGGGTCCTCCATGATGGAGTACAGGCTCACATGCTCCACCGCGCCCTGAGTGGCGGCGTTGACCATGCGGTCCACGTCGGGGTAGTAGCCCTTCACCTCGTCGGTGCAGCCCTCCTTGCTGATGGGCTGGCAGGGACCGGCGTCGTTAAGCTCCTTGGTGGCCTTGGCGTCCAGCCAGCTCACCGCGCCGCACAGGCCCAGACGCTCCGGGGTCACCACGCAGCAGTGGCTGGGAGCGAAGGACTGGCAGAGGATGCAGGTATAGAACTTGTCCACGCTCTCGTCGGTCATGGAGCTGAGCCGGTCGTCCCGGGCGTTGTAGGCGGGCATGGCCTCCTCGTCCAGAATCTTTTTGGCCTTCTCGGGATCGGTGACCAGGGTGACCTGGCACTTGTCCACCACGGCGGCGAACTCGTCCATAATCATATAGTACAGCACCTCGCCGAAGTGCTTCATCCGCAGGCCCTTGTCGTAGGCGTCGTTGGAGACGCGGATGCGGAACTGGTTGCGCTGGCCGGTGTGCATCACGCCCTCCATGTAGTTGAACCAGGCGTGGATCTTCCGCTCGATGACGGACTCAAAGTCCTTCTGCATCTTCGCGCCGTAGACCTCGATATAGGTGGCCAGGGCGTACTCCACCTCGCCGCTGTCGATGTCGGGGCCGTCCACCACGATCCTGTGGTCCTCCACCTGGGCGGCGTCCCGCATGGTCACCAGCTCGCAGGTGGTGTTCTTGCTGGACCAGAACTCCACCTTCATGTCCGCCTTGCGGATGATCTCGCCCTCGAAGGCGGCGGCGAAGGCCACGGGAATGGGCAGCTCCTTCACCTTGATGTGGATGTTCCGCAGGGAAAGGGAGCGCTTGCTGGTCTCGTTGTGATCCAGCTCGGCCTCCAGCGCGCCGGGGACCTGGAGGTCGCCGATGTCCTGGTCCACGATCACCGGGAAGCCCAGGGCGATGGCGCCCGCGCCTGCGGAAACCACCACGGGGTCCAGAGCGCCGAAGGTGTTGACGAAGGCGGGAACGCGGTCCTTGGTGTACTTGAGTAGGCCCGCCAGATCGCCGGGCTGGACGTTGCCGAAAATGAGGGCGGCGCGGATGGCCACGGTGACCACATGAATAACGCTGGTCACGTCATGGCCCAGGGGCACCACGCGAAGCTCCAGACCCATCTTTACGCCCTTCTCCAGGGCCTGCTCGATGCACTCGCCGATCATAAAGGTGAGGATGCCCTTGGACTGGTAATCCTTGACCACATTGGCCACGTCCTCGGCATTGTCCGCCTTGCCCAGCACCACGGCCACGCCGGGGATGTCCCCGGTGACCAGGGGCACGCCCAGAGAGCGGATGATGGGATCGGGCACGAAGCCGATGCCGGAGTCCCCGGCGTAGGGATCGCCGCCGCCCACGTATTTCAGGCCCTCGATGATCTCCGCGCCCACGGCGGTGGCAAGGCCCGCGTTCAGGGCCGCGCCGATGTCGTCCTGATTGGTGATGAGGCTCTTCAAAACGCCCACACAAGCGGGCAGGTCGCCCAGGGTCTTCACCTTCACGCCGGTAGCGGCGTAGATGGTGGGGAAGAAGTAGGCGGTGTCGGGGAAGGCAACCGGCGTATCCGCGCCGTGCTTGGCGATGGCGTCGTTGACGGCTCCCTCGGTCAGGCCCGCCACGGCGTTGGAACCGCCATAGATCAGATCAGTCAAAGCGCTCATATGGAAAACAACCTCCTGTAAATGAAATGCGGTTTGCAATCGCTATCCCTAATATACCAAAAAAAGCGGGATTTGTATAGGCTTTTTTCGGTCATTCTGCAAAAATATTTTGTTCGCTCCGCAGAAAAAAAGCCGGATTAGGGGTTGACCAAAATGGTCAATGGCGGTATGGTGGAGGTGAAAGGAGGGGGCGCCTTGAATCCGAAATTTTTTCACCTCCCCGAGGAGCGGCAGGACCTGATCCGGAACAGCGCCATGCTGGAGTTCGGGGACAACACCTTCAAGAAGACCTCCGCCGATTCCATCGCCAAGCGGGCCGGGGTGTCCAAGGGCCTGCTGTTCCACTACTTCAAGGACAAGCGGGAGCTGTACCTGTACCTCTACCAGTACGCCCTGGACGTGTGCGTCAAGCAGTACATGGCGAAAAGCTACGACTTCGGGGAGACGGATTTCTTCCGGGCGCTGGAGATGGGGCACAAGGTAAAGATGGATCTGGTCCGGCGTCACCCGGGGCTGTTCCGGTTCGTCATGCGGACGTACTACGAGCGGGACAGCATCCTCTCCCCCAGGCTGCGCCGGGGACTGGACGAGCTGATGGAGTCCACCATCCGCGACTTCCTTTCCCGGATGGACCTGTACAAATTCAAGGAGGGGGTGGACCCCTATCAGGTGATCCGGCTGCTGCTTCTGGCGGCGGAGGGGATGCTGGCGGAGACCGGGGCCTCCACGGCGGAGGAGATCCAGGAGCTGTTCCTGGAGTACAAGCGGCATGCGGACATGCTGCGGCAGTTTCTGTATAAGGAGGAATATGTATGATTCAGACAACGAATCTGACCAAATCCTACGGCAGGGCCCGGGGAGTAACGGACCTGACCCTCCATGTCCCGGCGGGGTGCTGCTTCGGGTTCATCGGCCCCAACGGGGCGGGGAAAAGCACCACCATCCGCACTCTGCTGGGGCTTATCTCGCCCACCTCCGGCTCGGCGTCGGTGATGGGCCTGGACTGTGTGAAGGACCGCACGGCCATTCTGGTCCAGGTGGGCTACATGCCCTCAGAGGCTCTGTTCTACCCGGATATGCGGGTGTCGGAGGTCATCCGCCTGTCGGCGGATCTGCGGAAGCGTGACTGCCGCGCCGAGGCCGCCGCTCTCTGCGAGGCTCTGGAGCTGGATACCCGGAAGAAAATCCGGGAGCTGAGCCTGGGCAACCGGAAGAAGGTGTCCATCGTCTGCGCCATGCAGCACCGGCCCCGGCTGTACGTACTGGACGAGCCCACCAGCGGTCTGGACCCTCTGGTCCAGAGGGCCTTCTGGTCCCAGGTGGAGCAGAGGCGGAAGGAGGGGGCCGCAGTATTCCTGTCCTCCCACGTGCTGTACGAGGTCCAGCGGTACTGCGACCGGGCGGCCGTTATCCGGGAGGGGCGGCTGATCGTGGAGGGCTCCACGGCGGAGCTGGACATCGAAAACAGATTCTTCGACTACTACGAGGGGAGGCTCACGAAATGACGGTCTTCAAAAAGGAGCTGCGGGCCGGTATGGTCAGCTTCCTGATCTGGTCCGCGGCCGTTGGCGGCCTGATGGCCATGTGCGTGTGGATGTATCCCTCCTTTGCCGGCTCCATGGACGATGTTTCCGCCCTCTTTGCCGGGATGGAGGGCTTCTCCTCGGCCTTTGGCATGGACAAGCTGGCCTTCGGGTCCATCATGGGCTTCTACGGCGTGGAGTGCGGCAACATCATGGGTCTGGGCGGGGCGTTCTTCGCCGCTCTCACCGGCATGGGCCTCCTGGCCGGGGAGGAGGGAGGCCACACGGCGGAGTTCCTCCTGACCCACCCGGTAAGCCGGGGGCGGATCGCGGCGGAGAAGCTGGCGGCACTGGCGGCGATGATCCTGGCGCTGAATCTGGTGTGCTTCGCCTGCGGCATGGGGAGCATTCTGGGGATCGGGGAAGAGCCGGTGTGGTCCGATCTGCTGAAATACCACGGGACGCTGCTGCTGATGCAGCTGGAGATCGGCGGGGTGTGCTTCGGCCTGTCCTCCCTGCTGCGGCGGAGCAGCTATGGTCTGGCCATCGGCCTGGCGGCGGGAATGTACTTCCTGGGGGTCTTCATCAATCTGGACACGGGCATGGAGCCCCTGCGGTTCGTCACGCCCTACTACTACGCCGACGCCGCCCGGGTGTTTGCCGGGGAGCCTCTGGCGGACGCCATCGCCGTGGGCTGCGGTCTGGGCGTACTGGGGGCGGCCTTCGGCCTCTGGCGGTATGCCGGAAAGGATATCGCGGCGTAATACGAATCCTCGACTAAAACATTCAATTCGAGCCGGCTGAATTTCCGCCAGACTTTGTTGCCGTCCTTGCCCGGGCGAAAGCCCGCGCTGCGGACGGCGCCTTGTCTGGCGAAAATTCATCTCGGATGCAGTGAAGAACTCAGCAGAGAGCATCTGACCATCCCCGCTCTGCTGCCTGAGGAGCCGGAGACTCCCGACACCCCCGCCACTCCCGGCGACGGCGCGGACGGTGACGGCGGCTATACCCCCGCTGTGACCGTCATCGAAGACCAGGAGGTTCCTCTGGCTGGCCTGCTGCCCCTGCACCAGCTCTTAGAAGCTGTACCAATAGGCGCCGGCACGCATCTTGACGGAAAATTTTTCGTCTGGCTGCGTCAGAAACTCTTGAAATCCGTCAGGATTCCTGCGAGTTTCTTCCTTGCCAGGCAAAAATTTTCCTCGCCAATCTGCATACCGTCACCTATTGGTACAGCTTCTTAGAGGAGCTGCGGCCCCATGAGGAGATTCCCGAGGCCGAACTCCCCGAGGACTTCAAGTGGCTCGATCACGAACACGCCCAGGCGATCTGCTGGGCCTCCAGGAGCAGCTGGTGGCTGACACCGGGGAGGAGCCCCTTGATCCCGACGCGGTCATTACCGTAGCGTTCATGCGGGACGTGCTGGTCAACTACGTGGAGCTTTACCTGGGTCTGGATGATTTTGTTGTCACCCTTGAGGGGGAGGACGACGAGATGGTCATGGACCTTGGCGTGCGGCTGGCGGCTTTCTACGCGGAGCTGGAAACCTTTCTGAGTGCCGGATCGGCATAATCGTATAGCCCTGAACCCCAGCGTCCGGCCCGGAGGCACTGCCTCCGGGCCGGATTTTCCCGCAGTCTTTTCCGATGGTTCTGGTCAAAAAATGAATTCCATAGTTGACAATCTCTTCCTGGGCCGTTAAAATGTACCATAGATCAGTATGCGTGCGTTCGACACCACGGGAAGGGAATGATAAGACAACATGTACCATTGCCGTCTTCAGATATACTTCACCGGACGCCGGCGGGACATTTTTCGGGTGATTCGGGAGATGTCGCCTTTGGAGGGGTTTACCCACGACTGCCTTGAGAGCGATGAACCGGAAGCGGCGCTGGCGGCCCGGGCGGATTTGATTCTGGCCGATCTGCGGGAGCTGCCGGTTCCTGCTGCCCTGGAGACGCTGTGCGCGGGCCGGCGGGCGGATGCCCAGCTGATTGTGCTGGCGGAAAAGGACCAGTTCCCTCAGCTGTCGGGCGGACTGGAGCAGATTCAGGATATCTGGACGCTGCCGCTGTCTGAGGAGGAGCTTCGCTTTCGTTTTTCACGCTGGCAGCAGTCCTGCCGGGAGCGGAAGGACGCCTGGGAGACCCATCAGTACCTGGAGGCAACGATCAACAGCATCCCCAGCCTGGTCTGGTATAAGGACAAAAACGGCATTCATGAAAAGGTCAACGACAGCTTCTGCCGCACGGTGAACAAGACCAAGGAGCAGGTGCAGGGCCGGGGCCACGCCTACATCTGGGACGTGGAGCAGGACGACCCGGCCTGCATTGAATCGGAGCGGGAGGTCATGAACAAACGGCAGACTTGCATATCCGAGGAGGTCATCCAGACCGGAGGCGGGACGCGGCTGCTGACCACCTACAAGTCCCCGCTGTACGACCTGGACGGCGGCGTGATGGGCACGGTGGGCGTAGCGATTGATGTTACCCAGGAGCGGGCCTATGAGCAGGCGCTCCATCAGAAAAACCGCACGCTGGAGACGCTTTTCACCACCATGGACTGCGGCGTGATGTGTCACTCTCTGGACGGGGCGCGGATACTCAGCATCAACCGGGCGGCCCTGGAGATATTGGGCTATGAATCCCAGGAGGAGATGCTCCGGGACGGGTTTCAGACCGTGGCGAACTCCGTGCTGGACGAAGACAAGCCAAAGCTGCGGGAGAGCATTCATTCTCTGAACACCGTTGGGGACAGCGCCAGCGTGGAATATCGGGTCCTGCATAAGGACGGCCGCCTGATTCATGTCATGGGGAACATCAAGCTGGTGCAGGAGAACGGCGAGATGTTTTACCAGCGGTTCCTCCTGGACTGCACTGCCCAGAAGATGCGTGAGGAAGAGGAGCGCACGGAAAAGGAACGGCGGCATATGGAGCTGGTCCAGGCGCTGAGTATTGACTACAGCCTGGTGTGCTTTTTTGATCTGGATACCGGCCGGGGCTATCCCCTCCGTGTGGCGGGAAGCCGCCGGCAGAAGCTGGAAGAAATCTTTGACGGGGACATCCTGCTTCAGGAGAGCATGGAGCGCTACATAGAGCAGTACGTCTACCCGGAGGATCAGGCGCTGCTGCGGCAGACCGTTTCCGCGCAATGGCTGATTGAGGAGCTGGGCGCGAAGCGGCTGTGCTATGCCAACTACCGTACGGGCTTCGGCGAGGAGATGGAGTATTTCCAGATCAAGGCCGTGTGCGCGGGCGCGTGGGACCAGAGGAGAGGCATCGTTCTGGGACTGCGCAGCGTGGATGCGGAGACCCGCGGCGAGATGGAGAAGAAGAGCCTGCTTGAGGACGCGCTGCTCCAGGCCAACCGGGCCAGCAAGGCCAAGAGCGTCTTCCTTTCCAACATGTCCCACGACATCCGTACGCCGATGAATGCCATTGTGGGCTTCACGGCCCTGGCCATTACCCATATTGAGCAGAGAGAGCAGGTGGCGGGGTATCTCCAGAAGATCATGACCTCCGGCAACCACCTGCTGAGCCTCATCAACGACATCCTGGACATGAGCCGGATCGAGAGCGGAAAAATGCACTTGGAGGAAGCCCCGTGCAGCCTGCCGGACATTCTCCACGGACTGCGCAACATCATCCAGGCGGATATCCACGCCAAGCAGCTGGAGCTGTACATCGACGCGGTGGACGTGGTCAACGAGGAAATCTGCTGCGACAAGCTGCGCCTGAATCAGCTGCTGCTGAATCTGCTGAGCAATTCCGTCAAGTACACGCCTGCCGGCGGCATTGTCAGCATGCGGATCATCGAAAAGCCGGGCGCGCCCGCCGGGTATGGCTGCTATGAGTTCTACATCCGGGATACCGGCATCGGCATGAGCCCGGAGTTTGTTGCCCGCATTTTTGAGCCCTTCGAGCGGGAGCGGAATTCCACCATCAGCCGTATTCAGGGGACCGGTCTGGGAATGGCCATTACCAAGAGCATCGTGGACATGATGAACGGTACCATCAGCGTCAAGAGCGAGCAGGGGGTGGGCTCCGAGTTCCTGGTGACGCTGACCTTCCGCCTGAACGAGGGGGAGAAGGAGCCCCAGACCATCCCGGAGCTGGCGAACTGCCGCGCTCTGGTGGTGGACGACGATTTCAACACCTGCGACAGCGTCTCTTACATGCTCCAGCAGATCGGTATGCGGGCGGAATGGACCCTGTCGGGGAAGGAGGCGGTACTCCGCACCCGCCAGGCGGTGATGCGCCAGGACAACTACTGTGTATATATCATCGACTGGCTGCTCCCCGATATGAACGGGGTGGAGGTTACCCGCCGGATCCGCAAGGAGATGGGCGACGACGTTCCCATTATCGTCCTGACTGCGTACGACTGGTCCGATATCGAGGAGGAGGCCCGGGAGGCGGGCGTCACGGCCTTCTGCAGCAAGCCCCTGTTCCTGTCGGAGCTGCGCCGCTGCCTGCGCTCCGTAATCAGCGCGGAGACTCCGGAGCTGGTGAAGGCCGCCAAGGTTGCACCGGGCCGCCATACCGGGCACATTTTGCTGGCGGAGGACAATGAGCTGAACCAGGAGATCGCCCAGGCGATTCTGGAGGAAGCCGGCTTTACCCTGGACGTGGCGGAAAACGGAGAGACGGCGGTGAAGATGGTAAAGCACTCCGACCCCGGATATTACCGTCTGGTGCTGATGGATATCCAGATGCCGGTGATGGACGGCTACGAGGCGGCCAAGGCCATCCGCGCCCTGCCTGACCGGGAGCTGGCCTCCATCCCCATTCTGGCCATGACGGCCAACGCCTTTGAGGAGGACAAACAGGCGGCGCTGAAATGCGGGATGAACGGCCACATCGCCAAGCCCATTCACATCGGCAAGCTGCTGGAAACGCTGGATGAGGTTTTGCAGTAGGCCGCCGGACAGACTCCGCGGCGGAGGATTTACAGTTTGTTCACGAAAAGTTAGCACTCTCGACATGAGAGTGCTAACTTTTCTCTTTACATTTTGCGGGAACGGGTGTATCATGGAGCATGAAAAAGAAAAGAGGACCGGGAGGCCGGAGACGGCGTACCGGCCCGGAGGAGGCATTTGACATGAATTTTGACCGATTTACCCAGAACGCCCAGCAGGCCGTGGCGGATTGCCAGTCCATCGCCATCGAGAACGGCCAGCAGCAGCTGGAGGGCGAACACCTGCATCTGGCGCTGCTGCGCCAGCGGGAGGGGCTGGTGCCCAGGCTGCTGGCCTACATGGGCCTGGACGTGGAGGGGCTGGCCGGAGAGGTCCAGCGGGAGATCGACCGGCTCCCCAAGGTGTCCGGCAGCGGAGCGGACCAGCTGTACGCCAGCCGCCGGTTTGCGCAGCTTCTGCCGGCGGCTGAGCGGATTGCCCAGCAGTTCAAGGACGAGTATGTGTCTGTGGAGCATCTGTATCTTGCTCTGGTGGAGGAGACCGGTACGCCCGGCGCGAGGATCTTCCGGCAGTACGGCATCGACCGGGAGAAGATTCTCCAGGCCCTCACCAAGGTCCGGGGCAGCCAGCGGGTCACCAGCCAGAATCCCGAGGAGAGCTATGAAGCCCTGGCCAAGTACGGCCGCGACCTGGTGGAGATGGCCCGGCAGGGCAAGCTGGACCCGGTGATCGGCCGGGACGCGGAGATCCGGCATACCATCCAGATTTTGAACCGGAAGACCAAAAACAACCCCGTCCTTATCGGCGAGCCCGGCGTGGGCAAGACCGCCGTGGTGGAGGGGCTGGCCCAGCGGATCCTCAACGGCGACGTGCCGGAGGGGCTGAAGGATAAGACGGTTTTTGCCCTGGATATGGGCGCCCTTATCGCCGGGGCCAAGTACCGGGGAGAATTTGAGGAGCGGCTGAAGGCCGTCCTGAACGAGGTGGAGAAGAGCGAGGGGCGGATTCTGCTCTTCATCGACGAACTCCACAACATCGTAGGCGCGGGCCGCACCGAGGGCAGCATGGACGCGGGGAACCTCCTCAAGCCCAAGCTGGCGAGAGGCGAGCTGCACTGCATCGGCGCCACCACCCTGGACGAATACCGGAAGTATATCGAAAAAGACGCCGCTTTGGAGCGCCGGTTCCAGAAGGTCCTCATCGGCCAGCCCACGGTGGGGGATACCATCTCCATCCTCCGGGGGCTCAAGGAGCGGTTTGAGATTCACCACGGCGTGCGGATCACCGACGGGGCGCTGATTGCCTGCGCCACCCTGTCGGACCGGTATATCACCGACCGCTTCCTGCCGGACAAGGCCATCGACCTGATGGACGAGGCCGCCAGCAAGATCCGCATGGAGATCGACAGCCTCCCGGCGGAGCTGGACGAGACGGAGCGGAAGATCATGCAGCTGGAGATCGAGAAACAGGCCCTGGGCAAGGAGGAGGACGCCGGGAGCAAAAACCGGCTGGCCCACATCGACGGGGAGCTTGCCGAGCTGAAAAGCAAAAGTGACGCCATGCGGGCCCAGTGGGAGATCGAGAAGCAGGCCATTGCCGGAATCAAGCGCGTCAAGCAGGAGATCGAGGATACCCGCCGCCAGATGGAGGAGGCGGAGCGGGATTACGACCTGGAGAAAATGGCCCGGCTGAAGTATGACGCCCTGCCCCGTCTGGAGAAGCAGCTGGAGGAGGAGCGCCGGCGGGTGGACGCCGGAAAGGAGGACCACCTCTTGAAGGAGGAGGTCTCCGAGGAGGAGATTGCCGGCGTGGTCAGCAAGTGGACCGGCATCCCGGTCAGCAAGCTGGTGGAATCCGAGAAAGAGAAGCTGCTGCGCCTGCCGGAGATTCTCCACCGCCGGGTCATCGGCCAGGACGAGGCGGTTGCCGCCGTCAGCGAGGCCATTCTCCGCGGCCGGGCGGGGCTCAAGGATGAAAACCGCCCCATCGGGTCCTTCATTTTCCTGGGTCCCACCGGCGTGGGAAAGACGGAGCTGGCAAAGACTCTGGCCGCCTCCCTGTTTGACGACGAACGGAACATGGTCCGCATTGACATGTCCGAGTATATGGAGAAGCACGCGGTCAGCCGCCTGGTGGGCGCGCCTCCGGGATATGTGGGCTATGACGAGGGCGGCCAGCTTACCGAGGCGGTCCGGCGCAAGCCCTACAGCGTGGTTCTCTTCGACGAGATCGAGAAGGCCCACCCGGATGTGTTCAATATCCTGCTTCAGCTGCTGGACGATGGGCGCCTGACGGACAACCAGGGCCGGACGGTGGACTTCAAGAACACCATCATCATCATGACCAGCAACATCGGCTCTGCCTACCTGACGGAGAATATCCATCAGGACGGGGCTGTCGACCCCGATGTGAAGGAGCGGGTCCGCGGTGAGCTGAACCAGTATTTCCGACCGGAGTTCATCAACCGGGTGGACGATATCGTGGTATTCTCTCCCCTGACAGAGAGCCAGATCGGCGGCATCATTGATATTGCCATGACCGGCGTGAGCCGCCGCCTGGCGGACCGGGAGATCGCCCTGGAGCTGACAGCGGAGGCCAAGGCGTTCATCGCGCGGGCCAGCTACTCGCCGTCGTACGGCGCGCGGCCGGTGAAGCGGTATCTGCAGAAGCATGTGGAGACGGAGCTGGCGGCAATGCTGATTCGGGGCGCTCTGTCCGACGGGCAGAAGGCGGTCATCGGCTCCAATGGCCAGGAGCTGACATTTATCGTCGAAGGAGCTGAAAAGGAGTAGAAAGCTTCTTTTGAATACAGCGGAATTTGGATCAATAAAAGCGGAAGGAGGACTGAGGCGCTTACCTCAGATCTTCCTTCCGCTTCTTTAAGCAATCAATCCAGCGGCTTCATTGTGGGGAATTGTTTCGCCACTCTACATACCGTTACATAAGTTATCAAATCTTGACAATTCATGGCGGTTTTCCTAACTTTCTCGGCATATTGTTATTTAGCGTTACACAGTGTATTCGGTGATTTGTCGTAAAATCTGTCGTAAAACTCAGCTGATCTTGATTTTGCCTTCCAGGTTGGCAAACGATTCCATCTTCTTCTCTTTGGTGGCCTCGTTATACACGTCCATCGTCGTTTCAATATTCCGATGGCCCATGATTTCCTGGATGATTTTGATATTCGGCTCGTTTTCACAAAGCCTTGTGCAAAAAGTGTGCCGCAGGTTGTGGACGGAGAAATGCGGTAACCGGACTGCTCCAGTTTCTTCTGCCTCAATGTTATAATCCCGAATGATACGCCAGATAGCCCGATTTACCAAATGGGGAATAAGAACCTCTTGAAAACGATTCTGGAAGATAAAGCCAGAATAGCCATCAATCTCAGAACGTGTAAATCCATGCTCCATCTGCTTCAGCCTCTCGTCCAGCAAGGCACGCTTCACATCATCGAACATCGGAATAATGCGAATGCCCGCCTTTGTTTTCGGAGTTGTGATATGGATTTCCATATTTCCGGCTTCTGTGACTCGATGTATGAGATTGTGATTTACATTAATAATCTTGCCCTTAAAGTCACAGTCTTCCCACCGAAGGCCAAGGCACTCGCCTACTCTCATTCCAGTACCAAGCAACACGGTGAACAAGTTTGACCAGTGACGGTACGTTGGAGTTCGTGCCACAAAATCGACGAATGCCTCCTGCTCGGGAACTGTCAATGCGTGGCGCTTGGGTTTTTCCCAATCATGGCTTTTCTTAATCTCAGCGATCACCCCGTCAGTAGGATTGATACGGATGTAACCGTCCTTGACCGCCACATTAAACACCGGATGCAAAATGGTCTGGATAATTTCGACACTGTTTGGCTTAAATCCGTGCTTCAGCAGTTTGCCATAAAACTTCTTTATATCGCTGTACCTGATACTGGCAATATCCCGCATCCCAATATTTTCTTTAATGTACTTTCCGTACATATATTTATAATTTGTCCGGGTAGATGCCTTGAGCTCGTACTTGGTTGCGATATAGTCTTCCCAAAAATCATTGAGCGTCATTCTGGCGGCAACAAATGAGTTGATACCATCTTGCGTATCACGGAGTACCTTTGCCTCCATATCCCTGAGAGCTTCACAGGAACGCTTCTTCGGCGGTAATTTGTCGCTTGAAACTAATCTCCAGCTATATAGGCTCCTTCGCACCCCTTTCGCATCCACATACTTGTATTCATACTTTCCATCGGCACGCTGACTCTCTCCTGTTCTAAGGAGACGGCCTTTGCTATCTCGTCTCTTTTCTGACATGGATACCCCTTTCAGAA